>Ga0210006_1000031_pt1 | contig 119210 bp, 97 predicted proteins | sample CryGey02umfilter_2_FD_185452 | JGI IMG/M metagenome (GOLD analysis project Ga0210006, IMG submission 185452) | Groundwater microbial communities from aquifer in Utah, USA - Crystal Geyser 4/10/14 0.2 um filter (SPAdes) (version 3) | ecosystem: Environmental > Aquatic > Deep subsurface >... | reverse complement strand
AGTCCCCCGCCGTTGTCATCGAGCAGGAGGCCGGAGCCGAGCGAGAAGTTCTGGCGTCCGGCCGAGAGCGTCCAGTTCTTCCCTCCGAGGTTCTTGACCCGCACGAAGGCGTTTTCCAGAAACGGCAAGAAGCGGGCGTTCGGGTATTGGTCGGCGATCCTGGCGAAAGGGGCCGAGAATGTTTTCGTGGAATCGGCGATGCCGAGGGCCCGGAAGCCGATGACGAGGTCCATGGTCTCCGGTTCGGCCTTGTGGTCGCTCAGCGTGATGTCCTTAATGGCGAAGGCGAGCCGCGCGCTTTGCGAGAGCATCGAGCGGTCGTTGGCCTGCTGTGCGTCGATGTTGAGATTGGTGTAGGAAAGCGCCCGCAGGCGGTATTCGGTGCTGATGTCGAGTTTAGAGGCGCGCGCGGGCGCAGCCAAAACGCAGGCGAGCAGCGGGGTCAGAAGAAGCGGGCGTTTCATGCGGGGTTAATTTAGCAAATTGCCTTTTAGGTTAGACGGCATTTCGGCAAAAAGAAACCCCCGGCGCGAGCGCCGGGGGTTCTTTGATCGTTGGATCTGCGGTTAGAACTTAACCGAGATGTCCGAGTAGACGAACGTCGCCGGGCTGTCGGCCGCCACCTGCTCCTTGATGAACCCGCCGGTGAAGTAGCGGGCCCAACCGGCGCTCAACGAGACATTCTCCGAGTGCCGCCAGTTCGCCGTGAGGGCGAGCTCGGTTCCGAGATGCTTGTTGCCGGCCGCCGCTGCGGGCGTCTGGCCGTTCTTGGTGTCGTTGCGCTGCAGGCGGTAGTCCCACAACTGCACGCCGGCCGTCAACTGGTCGAGCGCTGCCGGGGTGAAGTTCGTCCCGAGTCCCCAAACCACGCGGTTCGAGAGACCGTTGGTCCCCACAGCAGTGTTCGCGGCCGCCGGCGCGATCGAGCCGAGCGCATCTGGTCCCGCGGCGGTGCCGGCGAGGGTGAAGCGTCGGTTGATGACGCCGGGGCGCCAATCGGATCCGATGCCGTAGAACATATCCTGCGTTCCTGACTGGCTGTCGGATTGACCCGAGCCCCAACCGAAGCTGGCCCACGGAGCGATTCCGCCGACGTTGGCCACGTCGCCGTTGAAGCCGAGCTCCAACAGCGCCGCGTGTCCGGTGTAGTTCGACGACAGGATCTCCGCTCCCGCGCTGACGCCGCAGCGCGTCGACGCCGCTGTTGCGTTGCGGCATTCGCCCGCGTTCTTCGCGAGGTCGAGGTTGAACCAACCGCCCGCCGCCTCGCCGCGCAACTTCACGCCGTAGACGTACAGGTTGTCGTTCGCGCTGGCAACCGCGCCGGGGTTTCCGGCGGCGGCCAGATGCGCGACACGGTTCCACACGAAGGTGTTGACCTTCACGGGGAGACCCTTCCACCAAAGGTTGAAGCCCTTGATGTCGGTGTGCGCGTCCGCCGCGGCGCCCGCGCCCGAGCCGAGCGTGGAGCCGGTCATAATGCCGGCCACCCCGTCGAACATCATCCAATCGTTCTCGGTCTTAACGCGGACCGCATCGATGGATTGGACGTCCTGCGTTTGTTCGTCACGAGGACCGACGTACCAGATCAGGTCGCCCGGTTGGCCGTACCACTGACGGCCGACCGTGGTGTCGAGGTGGCCGAACAGTTTGTCGATCGTGACGTTGGCTCGATCGATGTACGTGTTGCCGAGCACCCCGCCCGCGGCGGTGACCGATTGGCTGGTTCCCGCGCCCTGACCGGCTGAAGCTACCGAACCCCACTGCGTGTCGTTCTTGCGCAGGGTTACGTTCGCGTGGACGTCATCAAGCACGTCCCAGTCGCCATGCAGCATCGTGCGCATCCCGGCATTGCTGATTGCGTCATCAGCGGCCGAGCTGAAGTCCTGCACGTTGCGGGCGGAGTTGAACTGCCAGTCCAGGTTTCCCGAGACCTTCAGGTTCTTAAGAAGCTCCGCCGCGTTGGCCGAGCCTACCGGAAACATCAGGGCGGACGCTAGGACCGCTCCCATAAGTTTCTTCATTCGGTTTTGACCTCCTTCTTTCGTTCGTTGCATCCCTTTCGGGGATACTTGGTTTTTTCCGTCTACTTCCACTTCCACCTAGCACACCCCTCGCCGCCGGCCTTGCAGCCTAGACGGGACCGCCGGTCGGCGGCGGGATGCTACGTTGTCCGAAGGAGATCTCAAAGAGATTCCCCTTCACTTCAACCGAGGGGATTCTATCGAAGTCCCCCTCGCCTGTCAAGAGTCCATATCAGGTATCTTTTCGAATGATAGAGGGGGTCTTTTGGTGTTGAGTGTTATTATGTCGCATTCCCCAATCCGCTACCTGAGAAATCGGCTTAAAAACAGGGCATAAAAAAAGCCGAGCTTCCATGACAGAATCTCGGCGAAAACACTCCTTCGAGAAAAGGCACGCCCCCAACAGCGTTTCTCGAATCGGTTAAAGTATAAAGGAAATAGCGTTGCGCGTCAAGAGGTCCCCGTTGGAAAACGAAAACCTTCCGACGGAGAAATCAGCCTTTTCGGGCCTTGGCCCACTCGGACCAATAGCTGTTCGGATAGAGGAATTCCATCCGTTCGAACGCGGACTTGGCCTTGTCGCGTTCGCCGAGGGCGATCAGGCACCGGGCCATCGAGGCGTGAACCTGCGGGGCCAGGAAATGATCCTGATAGCCTTCGAGGAAGCTTTGGCTGTCGCCGGCGGCCCCCGTGCAGTCTCCCCCCGCCTCGCGGCTGAGCGCGAGTCCGGCGAGCGCCAAGGGTCTCAAATGAGCGTCCGTGTTGCGATCGGCGACCTTCTTGTAGGATTCCGCGGCGGCCTGGAAATCGCCCTTGTCGTAGAGAACGTCGCCGGTGAGAAGAAGCCCGAACTGCGCGGCGGGGCTAGCGGCGTGTTCGGCGCCGAGCTGCTCCACCTGGGAGATCGCCTCCGGCACGCGGCCCATATAGGCGTAGCTGGTCGCGACCGCGAGCTTCGACCAGGCGTCCTCGCGGGAGGCTTGCTGGCGGGTGTAGAATCCAACCCCGACGAGCAGCGCGGCGACGACGCCCAGCGCCGTCCAGGTCGCTTGCTGAGGATGCATGCGCAGCCAGAACGCCCCGCGATCGACGACCTTCGCGAGTTCGTTTTCCTTCGCCTGTTGTCTAGCCCAGCGCTTGCCCATGCTCGATTGACTCCTTGAAAATTGCCCCCGGAGGGAATTGAACCCCCATCTTGCCCTTAGGAGAGGCCTGCTCTATCCGTTGAGCTACAGAGGCGCTATGCGGCGCCCGGGTGATTGTAGCAGATTCGACCCAATGCGCCCACGGGCTGCGGGCCTAAGGCGCGGCTGATCGATCGGAAACCAGCGTGAATGACGCCGACGCCGCGCAAAATAACGCAGCGATGAGTAAACCGGTCGCGTGGAGGGAAGTTGCGCGCATGAACGCTCCAAGGGCGATCATAAGAACGGTGGCGAGTCCCCCCTCGATCGCGCTGGCGACAGAAAGGACGGTGGCACGAGTCGTCGAGTCCTTGATGCGCTTGTTCAATTCGATTCCTAGTGTCACGCTGTATGCGCCCCATAAGATACGCATCGCGAAGAAAAGAGGGACGACGACAAATACGGTAGGCGTGTAGGCGAGGGCGGCAAAGAGCCCCGCAGCGGCGAGAGGGGAAGTGAATTTGAGGAAGGGCATGCTGGAGGAGAGATTGCCGGAGAGCTTCGCTCCGTAGCCGAAGGACAATACGCCGATCGCAAACACCCAGCCGAAATGGGCAATCGGCAGCCCTGATCCCTCGAAAAGTAGCGGAATCATCAACAGATATGCGGCGTAGAAAACCGCACCGACGGTGTTTGAGGCCATCAGGAAGCCCATGTGTGTCTTGGATTCTCCGAGAATTCGCCGTAGTAGCGATTTCGGGGAACCCGCTTCCCCAGGGTGTTTCTCTTGGGCATGAGGTTTCTCATCAATGAATAGCAGGACAAGAACCGCGAGGATCGCAGCGGCGGCGGAAGCGACGAACGGGATGGCGAAATGGGAGTCATATGCGAAACTGCCGACGATGAACGCGGTGAACAGGGAAACTGAGCTCCAGAAAGAAAGTCCTCGAAGCGTTTCGTCAAAGCGTTCTCCCTCTCCGGACGCCTCTAAATTGTCGTGGAGCAGTGCGGTGTACGCTCCCGAGTCGAAGGTTTCGGCTATCCCGAATAGAACCTGAGCGAGAACGAGGATCGGGAATGCCGTATGCGAGACGAACAGGATGAGGCTGATCACCGTAAGCCCAAGCCCGATGAGGACCGAGGTCTTTCTGCCCGCGCGGTCGGCGACGAAGCCCGTCGGAATCTCAAAAAACATCGTCGCGATGGTCTTCGCGCTCAAGAGGAATGCGACATGGAGCGGAGAATTCACGACATCCTTCATGTAGATGACCAAAATTGGGACATGGAAGAGAGCAGACTTCAATATTGACGTTATGTAGAATCGGTGGATCATCGCAATCAAGTCACGGGATGGAAGAGATGACGATTCGTGGAAAGGAACTCGACCGTATCGGTGACGGAAGGCGTATTGGTGTCAAAACTCTGGCGAAGGACTTCCGAGAGAGTCTTGCGGCCGTCCATAGTTCCAAGAATTTTGAACGCGGTCTCGCTAAATTTTAGAATTTTCACTTCTGCGCGGTCTCGGCCGTCGGAATCCACCCGTTGGAAGCCGAGGCGGCAATCGGACGGCGATAATTCCTTCCAATCGACCGGCGTCATGCCTGGAAGGAAGCTGAGGCGCAAATCGCTGATCAACCTCGGCAGATCGTAATCGAATCGCCTGAGCTCCACGTGTCTAGCCAAGATATTCCCAAAAGCGGAGGTCTCAACGTTCTTGCCGCGCCGTGTTCTTTTTCCACTGCGGGGTCTCGCACGATTTCATACTTTCAAAAACAGTTTTTCTATCTTCTTCAAATCCAGATGAAGAGCTCCTGCCGATTCTTTCTTGAAGCTTCGGGCGACCACGCAGAAATGAGACTTGCCGGGGAGACCGACTCCAGCGGCTTTCTCCTGAAGTTTGTGAATCAGATCTGAAGCGTCGACGTTATCGCTCCACTTGACCTCACAAAAAAGATTGTCATTCTCGCCAATTCCGATCAGGTCAATCTCGGCGTCCTTATCCCACCAGCGTCCGATTTTGATCAGCCGGAACGGAAGCCGGCCGGCCCTGTCCAGGATTTGCAGGACTTCACGGGCCACCTGCTCAAAGATTGGGCCCACGAACTCGTCCAGGCGCGGTCGGAGGACTTGGTCCATGACCCAGTCTTGACGACCTTGCTCGATCGCTTGCATATGCGGGTAAACAAATCGGAACCAGAACCGGAAAAAGTGATCCGAAAGACGATAAATGCCCCTGCGGGACTTGCCCGGACTCTTCTCCGTAACAGGGACCTCTCGCTGAACCAGATGAAGGTCGATTAAGACCCCGAGATATTTCGCCACCACGCCCTTGTCCAGCCCCGTGTCATTGATGATGTGCCCTATCTTGGTGTTCCCTTTGGCGATCGATTCTAGGATGGAGAAATAAGACCGCGGCTCACGAACCTCTTGGCGCAGAACGAATTCCACGTCTCGATAGAGCGCGCGCTCCGGACTCATGATCTTTCCTCGAATGTTGTGCCGGAAGTCTTTGTGCCGGTCATACTCCACGAGGTAAGCCGGCGTCCCCCCGAACACCGAATAGGCCTCCACGGCGTGGCGCATCGGTCCTAACTGAGGGAGCGCGTCCGCGAATTGAAGAGGCTTAAGGAGCGCCTGAGTCGTCCTGCGGCCATAGAGAGGAGACTTCGATCCCATCAGGCTTTCCATCATGGCGATGCTCGATCCGCAGAGGATCAGAAAAATATTGGTCTTACGGAGTTTCTGGTCCCAATGATACTGGAGCAAGGAAGGAAGGGAGTGATTGGCTTCGACAAGATAAGGAAATTCATCCAGGGCTATGACGACCCGCTCTTTCGATTTATCGGCGAGGTAGGAGAAAAAAGCGTCCCATTTCGTGAAGGGATTGGTTTTGAGGAGTCCATCTTGGAAATGGTCCGCCAGCACCTCAGAGAATTGTTTGAGTTGGAGAGCCTCGGATTCTTCGCGGGCTAAGAGACGCACCCCGAATTGCGACTTGATGAAGCGGTCGATAAGCTCGCTTTTCCCGACCCTGCGTCTGCCGTAAAGCAAAAGGAACTCCGCCCGATCGCTTGATGCGATCTGCTTGAGAGTTTTTAGTTCCTGTTCTCGCCCCAGCCACATATAGTTTGCCTACTCTTAAGTAGTCTACTCTAGAGTTTCCTAATCATACCATGAGATTCAAAAGATTTCCAGGGGGTATGTCGGAGGGGTTTCCATGGATAAAGAAGGAAAAACCATTGTTTTTCAATGATTTCCTTCCGTCTGTATATTGGAGTGTATGCTCCTATCCGTTGAGCTACGGGGGTGCTATGCGCTCGGGTGATTGCAGCAGATTCGCTTGGGCGGGAAGTCGCGCGAGATTTCCCGCAGGGGCCTAAACCGCGACCAACTTCTGGATGAGCGGAAGTGCCTGCTTCGCCTTGCTTTCGGCGACGCAGAAAGGCATGAATCGCAGGCCCAAGGCCTCCGCCATCTTCGCGATCCGGTCCATCGATGCTTTCTGAAGGCCATGGCCCATTAAGTCGCGGGAGATCGCGCTCTTCTGCGTCCCCATCGCCTTCGCCAGGTCGGAGTAGGTCCAATGCTTCTTCTCCAGGGCATTAAGGAGTTGGACTTCCAGCTTGAAGAACTCGTAGCTCTCCTCATGGCGCTTGCGGTAGGCCGCATCCTCCATCTTGCGTGCCAGCAGGCCCTTTGTCTTCCCCTTCGATTTTAGCAAAGAATCTGCTACCCGCCGAGCTTCGCGAGGACCGCGAGCAGGGGCTTGAGGCTCTTGAGCAACTCGACAGCGGCCCTGGGAACCGTGAGCTTGAACTCGCCTTCCTCCTGCGCCACCCGCACCTTCAGCGGCACGCGTTCGTCCGCCGCAACGGTGGGGGCGCCGAGCGCCGCGAGGGCCTTGGCCGCGGGGGCGAGGTCGAACTCCAGCGCGGGCGCCGCCGGCGCCGGGGCGTCTTGCGGCTCGGCGACGGCCGCCACCGAGTCGTCGGCCGAGGCTTCGGGGGCGGGCTCTTGGGCCGCGCCTTCGGACTCGGCGTCGTCTGCCTCGGTTTGAGCCGCCGTCTCGGGGAAGAGCATCCGCATCTTATCCATAAACGAGGACGCCTGGTCGGGGCTGAAGCGCACCGAGTCGAGCTTCTTGTCGAAGAGCCCGGAAAACAGCGCCCTCTTCTGGCCGGCCAACTCGAAGATGCGCGACTCGATGCTGTCGGCTGACACGAAATGCAGCGCGGCCACGGAGCGCTTCTGGCCCATCCGGTGCACGCGCCCGACGCGCTGCTCGAGCACGGCCGGGTTCCACGGGATCTCGAGATTGACGACGGTATTTGAGGCATCCTGGAGATTGAGCCCCACCGAGCCCGAGTCGGTCGAGAAGAAGACGCGGCATGCCGGGTCCTCGGTGAAGCGGCGGATGAGCGCGGCGCGCTTCTTCTGGGACACCGACCCGCAGAATACCACGGACTCGGCGTTTTTCTCGGCCAAGAGGTCGCGGATATAGAGGTCGGCAAGCCGGATCATCCGCTCCCAGGAGCTGAACACGACGACCTTGCGTCCCGGCTCGTCGAGCAGATCGGCCATGACGCGGCGGAACTCCTCTAGTTTCGGCGAGCGGATCTTCTCCTTGAGCGCGGGCGTCAGGCGCGGCGCGCTCAGGACATCGAGTTCGAGGGGCTTCCACTCGTACTGCCCGTAGGCGTTGGAGACGATCCGCATCGTCGTCAGGAGCATGAACAAGAGCTGGAGGTCCTCGCGGGTCAGCCGCTTGTACTTCTTGAACTTGTTCATGAGCCTGTTGACGCGCAGGAGCAGGCCGTTGTGGACGTCCGCCTGCTCGGGGGTGATGGGGGTCCAGAACACGTTGTCGGTTCGCCCCGGGAGCTGGGTCAGCACCTCGGCGCGCGTGCGGCGGATGAGCCGCCGGCCGAGCCGCGCGCGCAGGTGGTCGAGGTTCTCGTAGCCGGTGACCCGACCCTCGTCGTCGACGCGGGCATAGGTCGGCATGAGCTTCCACGGCGCGCCCAAGGCGCGCGGGTCGAGGAACTCCATGATCGACTGGAGCTCGGCCAAGCGGTTCTCCAGCGGCGTGCCGGTGAGCACGAGGCGGTGCGGACTCTTGAGCCGCTTGATCGCGCGCGCGATCTTCGTGTCCCAGTTCTTGATGCGCTGGGCTTCGTCGAGGATCACGAGCTCCGCGCCGAGGCCCAGGACCTGATCGAGGTCCCGGTAGAGAAGTTCGTAGTTGACGATGAAGAAGAACTCGCTTCCCTCCCCGTAGAGCCGGGCCCGTTCCCGCGCCGGTCCCGCGATCACGCGCGCGCGCTCGCCGGTCGTCTTCTCGATCTCGTGCCGCCACTGGAGCTTGAGCGAGGCCGGGCATATCACGAGCGTGCGTTTAAGTCCCGCCAGGCGCTTGAGGAGCAGGGCCGTTCCGATCGCCTGCACCGTCTTGCCCAGGCCCATGTCATCGCCGATAAAGGCGCGTCGCTTCTTGGCGGCGAACAAGATGCCCTCGCGCTGATAGCGGTGCAGACGCACACGCATGCGGCCCGCGCTTTCGCGCCAGTCCCGGCTCTTGGGCGGCGACTTCGCGATCCGTTCGACGCGGTTCTCCCATGCGTGCGCACGCGCCTCTTCGTTAAGTAGTTCGCGCACGGCCGGGTCGATGCGCACGGGCGCGCCGGAGCGGTCGAGCCGGCGCACGAGTCGCTCGAAATGCCGCTTCTGCCCGACCGGATCGCGGCCGTTGCGCATAAAGCCCTCCGTGTCGAGTGCGCGCGAGACATCCGAAGCGGCGGCGCCCAGCCCCGGCGGCAGATGGAAGCGGACCGCCTCGGTCGGACCGGGCAGGTCCCGATGCGTCTGGCGCGGGCCGAGATAGGCCGAGGGGGTCTTGCTCCGCCTTTCCTCATCCGCGAGCAGGCGCCGCTTCGGGCGCGACGCGAGCGCGCGCTTGACCCGCTCGACGTGCTTGCAGGTGCCCAACTCGTTGACGCGGAAGTCGACGCACTCGCAGGAGGCGTGGGCGAAGGCCGCGTCGCGCACGATGACCCGGTAGGCCGACGGCCCGCGGTCATGGTCGCCCGAGGCGACGCGGTAGGCACCGAGCAGCCCCTTCGGACACGCGACGATGCGCAGGCCCTGCTCCATGGACCGGGCCTCGCGCTCCTTGCGCTCGCGCTCAGCCAGTTCCCGCAGGTAGCCCTCGCGCTCCTCGGGGTCTCGCGGCGCGAGGGGCTCGTCGGCCGCCGGCGGGGGCTCGCCGAGATCGGGCTCCGAGCCGGTCTCGGCCTGCTGCCAGGCCAACAGCGCCGCGACCGCATGCTTGCACATCGGCTCCCAGTCGAAGGGGCAGGAGCAGCGCGCTTGCGGCAGGCTGCAGGCGTCGAAGTGGATCTCGACCTGATAGGGCCGCTGCGTCTCGCCGCGGACCTCCGCCCGGATCTCCCGGCCGTCGCTGTCGAGCGACACAACGCGTCCGTCGCGGTAGTACCGCGTCCCACGAGCGAGGACCCGCCGCGAGGCCCAGGCGTGGAGATTATCGTCTACCGAAAACGGGTCTATGAGGACCGGTTCGCCGAGCGTCTCTTCCATGCGCGTCCCCCCGCTGTTGCGACGGCGTCAGCCTAGCAAATTTTCTCGACCGTATTCCATCGCCGACTCAACACCGTCGGCAGGGGTTGTACCAACGATCGCCTTGTCGCAATTTATCGGGATTTCCAGTAATCCGGATGCCGGCGAAGATGCATAACGGCGAGAATCAGAATGTCCGCACCCTCTATCGCATAGATGACGCCGAACGGAAAACGGCGGGTCAGGCAACGACGGACATTCCCTTCGAGAACGGGCCACGCTGAGGGATGACGGACGATGTTTCCAATTGTGCACCGAACCTCGATGGAGAGATCCCAACCGAGGCCGGTTTGAGAGCGTTCGTAGAATTCGACAGCCTCCTCGAATTCCGTCAGTGCCTCGGGATGAAAGGCGCAGGTCACTGCCCGAAACGCTTTTGAATCTTCCCGAAAGCTTCGTCTGCTGCAACCGCCTTTATCGAACCGGACTTCAGTTCTTCGAGGCGCCGTCGGGCCGTTGCAAGCCAAGCGCCGTCGATCGCCTCATCTGTCGGGTTCAGCGTCTGAAGAAGCGAGTCGATGATGAACGCTCGTTCCTCGACCGGGAGTGAACCAGCTTCCTCGATGATCTCTTTAGGGCCGTGCATATTTCCAGTGTATCAGGCCGTCCCCCCGTCCGCAAGCGCCGAATACAACTAGCCCGAGTTTATAGTGGGCGTCGCCCTTCTATTTCAGCCCAGTCGAGAAATCGCGGTTTCCGGTTCCGGAAGGTTCTCATGGATAGAGCCATAGAAACCCTTCTTTTTATTCCCCGGGGTCGAGCGACTCCGCGTCGCGCAGGTCCTTCGGGCGGCCGGTGGCGCGCTTGTTGGCGAGCAGGCATTCTAGGGATGGGAACTTGACGGACACCCCGCCCAGCCGGCCTTCGACGGATTCCCCCCAGAGTTTATCTTGGGCGACGCCCTCAAACAGCGTGGTCACTTCGATCCTAACCGGCGCGACGCCGAATTGGAGGAAGTCGCCGGAGAGATAGTCGTCCTCGGTATAGCCGAGCCCGCCGGCGCCGAAGGCATTCACAGCGCGCACCAGCCGCATGGCCTTTTCCCCCCGCGCCCAGCAGAGGTAGACCTCCCGGCCTTCGTGCCGGTACGGGAAATCGACGAGTCCGGGTTCAAGCCCCTTGGGCATCGCTCCGAACTCGACGATCTTTCGCATCCACTCGTTGACGCCGTTGACGAGGAACTGCAGCTGAGACCGCAGCAGCGCCGACTCCCCGGCGTCCGGAGATTCCCCCATTTCGACCTCGCGCAAACGGATGGCCTTTTGTTCTGCCTCGTCGCGCAAACGGACGGCGTGCGAGAAGATCTCCTCGCAGAGCGGGATCGCCGCCTCCGCCTCATCGATCGTCCGGTATTTCAATCCTTCTCTCCGGCCAGCGCGAGGACGCGTCGGAACTCCGAGTCGGTGACCGGCTGCACGGAGAGACGGGAATTGTTGACTAAAACCATCTTCGCGAGTTTCGGGTCCGCCTTAATCGTCTCCAGGGAAACGAGCGCCGGAAAGCGCCGGAGGAATTTTACATCGACCAAGGACCAGCGGGGATCTCGAGGATCGCTTTTGGGGTCGTGATATTTCGACTTGGAGTCGAACTGATGGGGATCGGGATAAGCTTCCCGGAGTACTGCAGCGACGCCGGCGACACCCGACGGAGAGGCGTTCGAATGGTAAAAAAGACAGCGGTCTCCTTTTCGCATCGCGCGGAGGTTGTTGCGGGCTTGGTAGTTGCGCACGCCTTCCCACTGCGTGCGCCGACCGGGCGCTCTTGCAAGATCGTCGATGGAAAAAACGCCGGGCTCCGATTTAATGAGCCAAAACGCCATCGGGGGATCAGTACACCAGGAGGGAGTGCACGTCGCGGCCGGCGAGTTTGTCGCGCCCATTGAGAAACGCGAGTTCGACCAAGAAGCAAACGCTCACGACTTGGGCGCCCGCCTTCTCGAGCAATTCGGCGGATGCGGCGGCGGTGCCTCCGGTGGCGATCAGATCGTCGACCAGCAGCACCTTCTCCCCGTTGGGGGCGGCGTCTTCGTGAACCTCGACGGCGTCGCTGCCGTATTCGAGGTCGTAGGAAAGCGAGATCGTCTTATAGGGAAGTTTTCCCTTCTTTCGGACCGGAATGACTCCTGCGCCGAGTTTGAGCGCCAGCGCGGCGGCGAAGAGAAATCCGCGCGATTCGATGCCCGCGACGAGTTGAATCCCGCGGTCCCGGTAATGCTCCGCGATGCGCGTGATCGCGGCGTTAAACGCTTCCGGACTCGCGAGCAAAGGGGTGATGTCTTTGAATAGGATGCCCGGCTTCGGGAAGTCAGGGACGTCCCGGATGAAATTCTTGAGATCGACGGCGGCGTCGTCGGCCACGGTTCCTCCTATTTTTTCTTGGCTTTCCGCTTCGCCGGCCTTTTGCCCGCGGCTTTCGCTTTCTTGACCTTGGCGCGGGCCCGCTTCGCGGCGGCGGCCTTCTTTTCCTTCGCGCGCCTCGCGCGGGCGTGCATGCCGTAGTCCGCCGTGCGCCGGCCTTCGGGAATAATGTTGCCGAGGATGTCCGTTCGGGGTTTGGGCATGTTCCAGCCCGGCTGGAGGTTCGGCGTGCCCATCGGACGGGGCTCGTTGAGTTCGATCAGACCCATCCGGTTCGCGACGCGGCGAAGGCGCAGGAGCGCGCGCTCTTCGATCTGGCGAATCCGCTCGCGGGAAAGCTTGAGACGCTTTCCGACTTCTTCGAGCGTCATCGGAGACTGGCCGGTCAGTCCGTGGCGGAGTTCGAGGATGACGCGTTCGCGGTCGCCGATCTCGGTCAGCGCCTGCTGCAGTTCGTCGTGAAGCTTGAGAACCGAAATCAGATTCTCCGGGGATTGCGCCGAGGTTTCCGCGATCATGTCTTCCATGCGGATGTTGTCGTCCTCGGAGTCGATCGGATTTTCAAGCGAGCCGATCCCCTTCGCCGCTTCGGCGGCGTCGAGAACGCCGCGAACCTGGCGCGCGGTCCAGTGCATCTTCCTCGCCATTTCCGCGAGCGTCGGATCCCGGCCGAGCATCCCGTGCATCTGCTCCCAGGTTTTCAGCCACTTGCGCAGGGCTTCCCACGCGTGCGGAGGGATGCGGATGGTCTTCGATTGCTCTTCGACCGCGCGCCGGATGGACTGCTCAATCCAGTAGGAAGCGTACGTGGAGAAACGGTAGCCTTTCGACGGATCGAACTTATCGATCGCGTGCATCAGACCGAGGTTCCCCTCTTCGATCAAGTCCAAAAATTCGGTGCCTTGGCGGTGGTACTTCTTCGCGATCGGAACCACGAGGCGCAGGTTCGCCTCCATGATCCGCTGCTTGGCTTCCTTGTCGCCGCGCTTCGCCTTTTTCCAAAGCTTGTGCATCTCTTCGCGGCTGACCTGCCCGAGTTTTTGGATGCCTTTGAAATATTGACTGGTGGCGTCGGTCGTAGGCTGCATTGTTCTTCGCTGCTCCTAATATATGTCGAACGGCGTCGGTATTCCGGTCGCGGGAATTTCCCGTTTGTCGATCGACTCCACTTCCGCGAACCGGTTGCCGGTGCGGAGCTCGCGTTCGAAGCGTTCGAGCGTCGCGCGTTCGTTCGCTTCGGCTTCCGCTTCCACGTTCCCCCCGGGAAGATTTCTGACCCAACCGAGCACACCCAACCTGCGGGCGGCTTCCGCGGCAAAAAATCGGAAGCCGACGCCCTGGACGCGTCCCCGGATGAGCATGTGGAAACGGATCGCCACTAGCCCCTCACTCCACGCAATCGTACTAAAAGGAATTGGGGATGGGAAGAGGCGGCTTGAAGTGTCAAGGGGTGCGCCTTGACGCCGCCAACGGAAGGATGGTCGGGGCGACTGGACTTGAACCAGCAACCTCTGCGTCCCGAACGCAGCGCTCTAGCCGATTGAGCTACGCCCCGTAAATGGGGTCGACCATGGGGACCGACCCCGTTGCCCGCGGGTGGATCCCCTGAAAGTTTCGGGGACGAGGGAATCGAACCCTCGACCTCTCGCACCCCAAGCGAGCGCTCTGCCACTGAGCCAGTCCCCGATTGAAAAGAACAACCGGCGCGACGCGCGCCGGGTTTGGAGTATAGCAATTACTGGGATAGGTCGGAAGTCAGCCGGTGCAGATCGTCGCGGACTTCCCTGAGAAGCTTGAGTACGGAGGCGGGCATCGTCCCCGCCTGAGAAGCGGCGGCGAGACGTCCGCCGCGGCGGGCTCCCGCCAGTGCTTTCCGGGCCCCGTCGATCGTCAATTTCTGCCGTTGGAGGAGGTCCTTGATCCGCAGTCCCGTTTCCAGGTCCGTGCGCGTGTAGCGGCGGTGCCCGCCCTTTAAGCGAGTCGGACGCAGGATGCGAAAACGGGTCTCCCAATAGCGGAGGGTGTGCTGAGGAATCTGAAGTATCCGACAGGCTTCCCCGATATTGAAGTACTCCCTCGCGCCGAGACTTCGGGGAAGCCCGGACGCGCCGACCCCCGCCGCAATCCCCGACGCAGCAGAGAGCCGAGGCACCTCCTCGGAGTCGACTCGGTCTCCCGGAGGGAGCCGCGAATCCGGCATCAGTCGACGAGAAGGTTCTTCGAGGCTTTGAAGCGTACGCCCCGCCGCGGCGGAACTTCGACCTGGTCGCCCGTCTTGGGATTTCGTCCGGTTCGGGCCTGTCTGGCCTTCACGCGGAAGGTTCCGAAGTTGGAAATGACCACCTTTTCATCCTTACGGAGCGCCAAGCGAATGGTCTCGAAGGTGGTCTCGACGGCTTTCGAGGCTTCACCCTTGGTCGAGAGCACCTTGGCGACGGCCTTGATGATGTCGAGTCTATTCATCGTCCTCCCCTTCCTTCTCTTTCTTTCCCTTCTTTTTGCCTTTTTGAAGGTCTTTGTAAATGTCTTCCGGCCTGAGATTCTTCAGTTCGTCTTTGAAAGACTTCACTTCATCTTCGGAAATCGGTTTGCTCAGTACCTGGCATCGCTCAAAAACGCGTTCCTTCACATACATTTTACAGCCGGCGCGCACCGCCACCGCGATGGCGTCGGAGGGACGGGCGTCCACTAGTTTTTCCTCGTCCTTTCGAACGACGTGGATGTTCGCGTAAAAAGTGTTTTCCTTCAAATCGGTAACGACAATTTTGTCCACGTCCCATCCCAACGTTTGGTAGGACGCCAGCAGCAAGTCGTGTGTCAGCGGGCGAGGCAAAACGATGCCGGAAAACCGAACCGCGATCGCTTGCCCTTCGGCGAGTCCGATCCAGATCGGAAGGAGACGGTCGCCGTCGAGTTCTTCCAAAAAAACAATGCATTCGTTGGCGGTTGTCGCCAACGAATAAATTCTAACCTCATGAACGTCCGCGGAATCTTTTTTCTTCGCCATCGCTATTTGACGGTCCCCGCGGCGTCCGAAGCCCGATGGCAGATTTTATTCGACTTTTTAAGATTTTTCAAGACCCGGTTGAAATTCGGTTCAACCGATCTCTTGGTGGGAGAGTAGGAGCTTGATATTAGGAATATGCCTGTAAAGGATTAATAAACCCGCGCTTACGGCGAGAATTCGGGTTTCGACGGGTTGGGGAGTGAAGAGAATCAACGCCGGGAAAACGAGCGCGCAGGTCATCGAACCGATGGAAATATGTCCGGAAAGCTTTACCGCAGCGATGAAAACGACAAGCGTCAGGGACATCGGATAGGGGGTCAGCGCCAGGAAGACGCCCATCGAGGTGGCGACCGCCTTTCCGCCGCGAAACCCCAAAAAGGGGGTCCAGCAGTGGCCGAGGATGGCCGCCCCGCCGCAAACGGCCGAGAGCCACTGGAGGCCGGGAAACAAGAGACCGGCGGCGACCACGGGAATCGCTCCCTTTATCGAATCCCCAAGCAGGACGATCATCGCGGCGAACGGGCCGGCCTCGTAGAGGACGTTGGCCGCTCCGGGATTCCCCGAGCCGCGCTCCAAAATGTTGATGCCGTTGAGGACTTTCGGCACGATGAAGCCGAAAGGGACGGCGCCGCAGAGATAGGACGCCGCGGAAACCGCGGCGTATCGGATTTCCATGGTTTGGCAGATTAACATATCCCGCCGCGTTTTCTGAGGCGCGCCCAATTTTCCCCGGTGATCCTCAGGGTTAGGAGAATTCCGGCGTCGTCGGCCTTCTGGGAGAGTACCTGGGAAACCCGGTAGACCTCGTCGAGCAGTCCGGAGCGCTCGTGCGCGAGCCGGAGTTCTCGGAGCAGCCAGCGGTCATTGAGGATGTTCTGCGCGGCCCGGAGCGCATCCTCGATCCCCTCCCCCGATTTTGCCGAAACGAGCAGACGGTCGGGATCGTTCGCGCGCAGCGCGAGGCGTTCGCTTTCCCCGAGTAAATCCGCTTTGTTGACCGCGCGCACCCGGGGGATCCGGTCCGCCTCGAGTTCGCGCAGCACGGCTTCGACCGTTCGGCGCTGCTGCTCGGCGTGCGGCGCCAGAGCGTCTTCGAGGTGGAGCAGGCAGTCGGCGTGCGTGACCTCCTCGAGCGTCGACTTGAACGCGGCGATCAGCGAGGTCGGAAGCTTCGAGATGAATCCCACCGTATCCGTGAAGACCGCCCAGCCCCCGTCGGGCAGGGGGATGCGGCGCGAGGTGGAGTCCAGCGTGGCGAAGAGAAGATCGTCCGCGTACACCTGTTTGTCGGCCTTGCCGGCGAGACGCGCGAGACGGTTGAGAAGGGTGGATTTCCCCGCGTTGGTGTAGCCGATGATCGCCACCCCCGGAACCGGCACGCGGGAGCGCTTGCGGCGGCGAACCTCGCGCTCCTGTTCGAGCTTCTCGATGCCCCGCTTCAGGTGATCGATGCGGCGCTGAATGTGTCTGCGTTCGTACTCGATCTTGCGCTCTCCGGGGCCTCGGGTTCCGATGCCTCCGACCTGCTGCGAAAAGGCGCGCCAACTCCCGGTAAGTCGTGGGAGCATGTAGGAGAGCTGCGCGAGTTCGACCTGAAGCTCTCCTTCCTTGGTGTGCGCCCGCTGCGCGAAGATATCGAGAATCAGACGCGTCCGGTCGACGACTTTGGCGTCGAGGGTTTTTTCCAAGTGGAGCTGCTGCGCCGGGGAGAGGTCTTCGTTGACGATCACGGTTTTCGCGCCGAGGCGCTTGGCCGCGGCGGCGGCCTCTTCGACCTTCCCCTTGCCCATCAGCGAGCGCGGGTTGAGGCGTTCGACCCTCTGCGTCACGGAACCGACCACCCGCGCCCCCGCGGTGTCCGCGAGACGTTCGAGTTCTTCGAAGCTCGCGCTTTCCAGCGCGAGTTCGCGTCCCCTCGGGTAGACGCCGATCAGAAGCGCCGCTTCGCGTTCCACGCCGCTCATGCCGCCTTCCGGTAGGCGCGTTCGGCCCGGTCGGCGAGACCGGGTCCCGGCTCCAGCCAAACGGTCGGGACCTGGCGGCGGAACCAGGTCCGTTGGCGTTTGGCGTAGCCGCAGGTGCTTCGGATCATCGCTTCGAGCGCCTCGCCCTCTCCCATTTCCCCCCGGACGCAGGCGACGGCCTCCGGATATCCGAGGCAGCGAAATCCCGGCTCGAGACCGAGATAGTGGGACGGGACGAGACTGCGGACTTCTTCGAGAAGGGCGGGAAACATCGCACCCGCCCGGATTCGGATGCGTTCCCGCAGCGTCTCCGGTTCCCAGGAGATTCCGATAAAGACGGCCGGGTGCCGCGGAGGTCTTTGCGCCCGGTCCCAAAACGAGGAAATCGGCCGCCCGGTCAGCCGGTGGACTTCAAGTGCCCGCATCACCCGATTGATGTTTCCCGGCGGGATGCTCTTCGCGGCCGCGGGGTCCACCGTCTCCAGCTCCTTATGGAGCGACTCCCGCCCCTCCTCGTCGGCGCGCTTCTTAAGCGCTTCCCGCAGCGCGTTGTCTCGCTGCGGGAGATCGTCGAAGCCTTCGAGCAGGGCCCGGAGGTAAAGTCCCGCGCCCCCCGCGAGGATCGGAAGCCTTCCCCGCGAGCGGATATCCCGCAGGACGGGTTCTGCGAAACGGGCGTAGGAACCCGCGTCCGACGATTCTGCCGGGTCGAGGATGCCGATTCCGTGATAGGGGACGTCGAGATTCGGATCGGGTTTCGCGGTGGCGGCGTCGAGCTTTCTGTACAACTGACCCATGTCGGCGGAGAGAATCTCTCCGTTCAAGCGGCGCGCGAGTTCTATCGCGAGATCGGTTTTTCCCGAGGCCGTCGGGCCGACGATCGCGAGGAGAATTGGGTTCAGGCTTTGGGGGGCCAGTGCGGCGCCTTCTGCGTCTTCGTGCAGAGGTAGTGGAAGCCGCAGTCGGGAACGCAGGCTTCCGGCAAGCCGAGGGAGACGCGGGTGTTGCAGTCCGCGTCGTCGTCGGCCATGCGCTGAATCGCTTTCTGGTACTTCTTGGCGATCTTCGTGAATTCAATGCCGACCGAGAATGTCTCGCCCTTCTTCGCCACGCGGACGACCCTCCCCTCGATCGGAAGATGATCGAGGCCGGGGATCGTGAGCGTCATCTTGAAGCATTTCGTACGGGGCGGCGCCAAAAAAGTGATGAGAGCCAGGCCGCCCTGGGAAAGGTTGGTCAGGATTGCGGGCTGCGTTCGCAGGTGCTTGGGAATCGCGTCTTCCTTTCTCGCCCCTTTCGACGGCTTGTCATCGGCCGCGTAGCGGAGCACGATCGGTTCGACCAGGTCGCTGACGACCGAAACGCGGGGCGCTTTGCGGCGCTCGGTCGAGCTCTTTCCGTTCGGGTGTTTCATCAAAACTACGATACTAAGAAACGGCCCGAGGGGCAAGTAGAGCGGCGGCCTAAAAAGGAACGGAATACTTACGCGCTTTGGGCGCGTGGCTCGACGAATTGCTTCGCAATTCGCCGAGCTCCAACGGCAACGGCCCGGCCCTCCCGGGCGAACGCGCCTCCACGCATAAGAATAGAATCCCGAAGGGATTCCACGAATCAGTTGCAGGAGCGTGATGCGCGGGAGCGGCCGTTCAAGCGCGGTTGCCGTTGTCTTTCGAGCTCGCGTGTTTCCGCGAAGCGGAAACCGCGAGCCACGCGCCCAAAGCGCGTAAATATTCCGTTTATTAAGCCGCCGTTCTCTCGGCCAGCGCCGTGCACTTCAGGGCGGTCGGGGAATGGCCGGTGACTTCGGCCTCGACGATGCTTCCGGGCTCTCCCGGGGCGTCGAGGCGTCCCTTGAAGTGGTATTGGGTTCGTCCGTCCGTCTTGTCTTCCAGCAGCAGCTTCACGCGGGTCCCGACCATCGCGCGCAGGTGCTTGCGCGTCCGGGCGTTGACCGCTTTGAGCAGGAGGTCCAGCCGGCGTTCGATCTCCGGCTCGGGAATCTTCCCCTCCATCGCCGCGGCGGGGGTCGTCTCGCGGGCGGAAAATTTGAAGCAGTAGGCCGAGCAGAAGTCGCCTTTCTCGACGAAATCCAAGGTCATGCGGAACTCGGCTTCGGTCTCGCCGGGGAAGCCGACGATCAGGTCCGTCGACAACGCCAGGTCGGGGATGAGGGTGCGCAAGCGTCCGGTCCGTTCGAGGTATTCCTCGACCGTGTAGTTGCGGCGCATCGCCTTCAGCAGTCGGTCGGATCCGCTCTGCGCGGGCAGGTGGAGGTGGGGCATCACCCGTCCGCATTCCGCCATCGCCGCGGCGAGCCGGTCGTTTAGATAAAACGGGTGCGGGCTTGTGAAGCGGATGCGTTCGACTCCGGAAACCGAATCGACCGCGCGGAGCAGGTCCGCGAAATCCTCGCCGGAAGGGGCCTTGTAGCTGTTGACCGTCTGTCCCAGCAGGATGATTTCCTTGGCCCCCGCGGCGACGGCTCGCCGGCTTTCTTCCAGAATCGTGTCGAAGGGGCGGTAGAGTTCGCGCCCCCGCACGGAGGGGACGATGCAGTAGGTACAGGCATAGTTGCAGCCGCGCATGATCGTTACGAACGCGCTCGATTCGGAGTGCGCGGCGCCCTTCGGTTGATGATCCGGAAAAGACTCGCGTTCGGGTCCCCAATCGAAGCGCTCCCGGACGGCTTCTTCAAGCACTTGGGGATACTGCGGCATCGTCTTCGCGCCGACGACCAGATCCACGTGCGGAAAGCGCTTGCGAATCCACGGCCCGATGCGTTCCGCCGCGCATCCCGCGACGATTAAAAAGCGGTTCGGGTCGGCCTGTTTCCAGGGGAGCAGGCGCCCGATCTCGGAGACGGCCTTATCCTCCGCGTGCTGGCGAACCGTGCAGGTGCTGAGAATCAGGGCGTCGGCCTCGTCCATGACTCCGGTCGGCGTAAATCCGCGGGCGAGCCACGGGCGCGCCATCTCTTCGGCGTCGGCGACGGACATCTGGCAGCCGAAACTGCGGATGAAGAGTTTCATGGGAGTTCCGTCAGACCTTCTCGACGAGTTCAAAATAGGAAACCCGAACGAGTTCGGAGCCCTGCAGTTTCCGGCTGTTGGCGAAATCCGCCGCCCGGCGGCATTCGTCCAGCGTCAGGCCGAGCGCGCGCGCGACGGCTTCGTCGATGTCGCCCCACGGGATCGTGACGATCCGGGTGATGCGCACGGTGCAGCGTCCCCTTCCGTTCTTGTCGACCACCCGCACCAGGTCGCCTTCGTCGGCTTCCTGTGGATCGTAGGACGGGCTGGAGGTCGCGGATTTGTGTCCGCTGAGGATGCGCGCAATGAGCGCCTCGCCGAGGCCCTCATCTCCGAACCACCCGAATCGCATTTCTCTCACGGCCTTTTTGCTTGCAGGGAACAGCGTCATCGGCTTCCCATATTTTACCACAACGGGAAGCGTAACGATTTGCTACGATCCCGCACTGAATCGAAACCGCAGCTCTCTGGAGATTGACTATGAAGACCTTCGCCCGTTGCCTGTTCGTCGCAACCCTCTTAGCCTGGGCCGTTTCCGGTGCCGACGCCGCGCGCTATGAAATCGACGCGGTGCATTCCTCCGTCGGATTCAAGGTCCGGCATATGGTGATCAGCAAAACCTCCGGCGTGTTCGGGAAATTTTCGGGGTGGTTCGATTTCGACCCGAAAGATGCGAAGGGAAAATCCTGGAAAACGGAAACGGAAATCGAGGTCGCCAGCGTCGATACCGGAAACGGGAAGCGCGACGCCCATCTGCGCTCGGCCGATTTCTTCGACGTCGAGAATCATCCCAAAATGATCTTCCGGTCGACGAAAATCGAACGCAAGGGAGACGATCTGTACCTGATCGGGGACTTGACGCTGAGGGGCACAACCAAAACGGTAAGGCTCACCCTCGAGTCTCACGGGACGGTCGAGGACCAGCAGGGAAACCTTCACGCCGGGTTTACCGCGACCGGCAAAATCAACCGGCAGGATTTCGGGGTTTCCTTCAACAAGGTTTTGGAAACCGGCGGGCTCGTCGTGGACAATACGGTCGAGATCACGCTCGAGATCGAGGGGATCGAGAAGAAGTAGCCGTCCTTCGCTTGTCCGAAAGGGCCGATTCGATCTCCGCGAGGAGGCGGTCGGCCCTTTCCGTTTCGGACTCGGGCAGGGCCCTGCCCGAGAATCGCTCCCGGTAATGAAGTTCCACGAACTCTTCCAAGGGCGCGAGGTCCGGCCGTTGGGCCAAAACAGTCCTTGCGAATTCACGGGGGGTCGCGTCGAGCGCGCGGACGAAGCCGCGTTCGGCGAGACGGCGCTCGACGCGTTGAAAGCGTCCGGCCGTTCGCGCGCGCCGTGCGCGGGAAACGAGAACCCGGATCGCGGCGATCAGCGCGAGCGCGAGCGCGAGCCAACCGCCGAGCCGCGCGCCGCGGGACGCGGCCCGTTCCAGCGCCTGTGCGTTCAGCGCGAGGCGGACGCGGTGGAAGGTGTCCTTTTGGACGAAGCTGTCGTAGCCGATCACGTGGCGGTACCAGCGGTACTGCGCGGCCGAGAACCACCGCCGGAGCTTGTTCCACGCGGCGTCCGTTCGGCGCTCGAGATCGGTCGCCGGGGGCGTCGCCTCGATCGTCATCCAGCCGATCTCTCCCCCGACCCAGGCTTCGGCCCACGCATGGGCCTGCCCTTGGCGGACATCGAAAAATTCCCCGTATTCGTTCCAATCGTCGGCGAGGAAGCCGGTAACCAGCCGCGCGGGGACTCCGGACGCGCGCAGGAGAATCGCGGCCGCCGTCGCGAAGAACTCGCAGTTGCCGCGCTTCGAGCGAAACAGAAAGTCTTCGAGGGAGCGCTGTTCGTCGTCCGAGTAGAGGTCGTAGTCGAAGGCGCTCAGATAGGCGACGATCGCCCGGCCCTTTTCGGAAGGGGTAGCGGCGCCGCGCGTGATTTCTTCGGCGAGCCTCCGAACGCGGGGGTCCAGTCCGCGGGGCAGTCCGAGGTAGAGTTTTTCCAAAAGACTGTCGTAGCCGGGCACGGAGCCGCCGTAGCCGCGCTGCGGATGAGGGCTCCCATGAACGCGGTAGGTGACGCCCATGAGGTACTTGGAGCCGAAGAACAGCGAGTCGTTGAGATCGAAGTACGCTCCCGCGTCGGGGGCGTCGACGGTTCTCGCCCCGTACGCCGTGAAGATGACCGCGGAATTCATGGGAAAGACGCGAAATTCCATGGCCGGCGCCGGTCCGCCGGCCTGCCCCGGAAACCGGAGCCCGTTCGGCGCCCGGCGCGCCCAGGCCTTTCCCTCTTGGGCGAAGAAGGGTTTGCCGTCGTCTCCGCGATAGCGAAAGCTGATGTTCGCGCGGGTCCAGCGCCGGCCGGTGAACCCATCGAAGGCCATGCCGCGCACGCGCAGCGAGGCCGGGCGGAAATTTCCAAGCGGCTTGATGCGCATCACCCGGGCGCTCGATTTCTTCAATTGACCGAACCATCCGAGGGACACGCTTTCCGTGAAGCCCGATACGAAATCCCGGCTGACCCTGCGCTTATCGAGACCCATCGCGATGAACGGATTCATGCTGCGCAGGGGCTCGATGCGGGGGGTCGCGGCGAACGCGAGGCCTGCCGCCGCGAGGCAGCCCCCCAAGGCGCCGGCCAGAGCCTGGGTCGGGAGTCGACTCGTCCCCGCCGAGGAATGCCGACGGTCTATGCGTCCTTCGCGTTCCGCAAGCATCAGCCAAATGCCGGCGAACACCGAGTAGAGCAGGAAAGACGGGAAGTACGCCATCGAGACCGTCTGTCCCGACACGAGAAAGAACGCGAGGAAGTAAATGAGAAAAATTTGACGGAGTTCGACCAGGCCCTTCGGCGAGAGCATGCGATTGGCGATCATGTACATGAGCAGATGGGTGTTCGCGAGCGTGATCCCGCTGGTGTGCCAATCGATCAGCAGAATATAGGCGAGGATGATCGCGGAGGTGATCTGCCAAATCCAATCCGGAACGCGGAGTTTGCGCGCTTCTAGCCAAAGCCCCAACGGATAGACCGCGCCGAAGCCGAAGAGCAGAGATCGGGGAATCTCATCGATCAGAAACAAAGCGGCATAAACGAGAACCCCGCCGCACCAGGTCCACGCGAGCCGCTCCCTCGACGGGGTTTCGAGGGCGTCCTCCGCGGTGGGCGGCGGCGCGGGACGAACCGACTTCCCCTCCCCCAACAGCGCGAGGGCTTCCAGCAGCCGGTCGAGATGGCCGAGTCCCTTCCCGTATCCGACTTCGCGTTCGTCCGTTTCGAGGCGGACTTCCCCGCCGCGTCCGATGTAGTAGGCGCAGGCGGAGGCGGCGGCGACGATGCGGCCTTCCACCGCGGGGCCTGACCCGCCCTGCACGCGGATCGTGACTTTCGCGCCGGCGGTTTGGGCGAACTGATTGACGAGCACCTTCCCCGTCCGCGCGGACAGCTTCCAATTGATGAGCCGGGAATCGTCGCTTTCGTCGTAAGCGCGGATCCCGTAAATCTCCTCGCCGGCGCCTTTCTTCGGCTTGGCGCGGCCGGAGGCCTCCGCGTCGGCGTCGAGTTCGGACGCGTCCCGCGCCTCCCTCGGACGGGGTACGGCGGTTCCAACGGCGTCTTCGACGGCGAGGGAGGCCTCTACTAATCCGAACGGAAATCGCGTCGATAGGCGCAGGTCCTGCAGGGCGTTGCGTCCTCGGTGCGGAAGGCGGGCGGAGAGATCGCCCGTGCGCGTTTCGCCCGGATCGAGACGGTCGAAAAGCACGGAGTCTCCGCCGTGGGCGGCGCGGATCAGGTGCACCGGATGGTTTCCGTCGTTGCGGAGGCTGACCCGAAGCCGGATGTCGGTGTCCGCGTAGGAGCGGTCCGGAAAACGGATCGAGACGTTCAGGTGCGTGAGCGCGCGCCGCGCGAGCAGTGCCGAAACGGCGAACGCCGCGACCATCACGCTGTAGAGCAGGTAGAGGAGGTTGTTGCCGCTGGCAAGCGCGGCGAAGAGCGTCAGGAAGACCAATCCAGCCGCGATCCGGCCGGTCCGGGTCGGACGCATCGTCTTTACGAAGGAGGCGGGACGCGCTTGAGAATTTCCCCGACCAAGCGCTCCGCTTCCTGAACCCGCGCGAGCCCGTATTCCCCGCTTTCCAGCACGATGCGATGCGCCATCACCGGCGCGGCGATCCGCTTCACGTCGTCGGGAACGCAGTAGTCGCGGCCTTGCACCAAGGCGTAGGCGCGCGCGGCGCGCAGCAGGGCCTGAGACCCGCGAGGACTCAGACCGAGGCGTACGCGTTTTTCCGCGCGCGTCTCCGAGGCGAGCGCGACGATGTACTCGATCAAGTCGTCGGCGGCGTGCACCGTTTCCACCCGCCGCTGGATGGAGACGATTTCCTCCGTGGTCAACGCGTGCTCGAGCGAGGCAAGGCGGGAGTCCATCTCCCCGCCTTTGAGCACGGAGATTTCGTCCGCGGGTTCGGGATAGCCGATCTGGACGCGCATCAGAAAGCGGTCGAGCTGCGCCTCGGGCAGCGGAAAGGTTCCATGGTATTCGACGGGGTTCTCGGTCGCGATGACGAAATACGGTTCTTCGAGAATGTGGGTGTGTCCTTCGATGGAAACCTGGCGCTCGTTCATCGCCTCCAGCAGCGCGCTTTGCGTTTTCGGCGTCGAGCGGTTGATCTCGTCGGCCAGAAGGACATTGGAAAAGATGGGGCCGGGCTTGAACTCGAAGCGCTGATCGCGCTGATTAAAGAGGGTGACGCCTACGATGTCCGAGGGCAGAAGATCGTTGGTGAATTGGATGCGGCGGAACTTCGCGTCGATCGACTTGGCCAGCGCCAGTCCGAGCAAGGTCTTTCCGATGCCGGGGACGTCCTCGATGAGCAGGTGGCCCCGGGCGACCAAGGTCACGACGGTGCGCAGGACGACTTCCTCCTTGCCGACCAGCACGCGGTTGATGCCGTCGATCAGGCGGCGCAGCACAGGCGCGGTCGGCGATCGGGGTTCCACGGTGGTGTCCACATAAGTCAGTATGGAGGGGCTTTGGCGGAGTGTCAATATTGGGGCTCTCCCGGTTCGCGCAGGCGACTTGATTTCGCAACATCACCCTGTTACCGTATCGACGATGATTCGGTTTACGGCGGTTGTTTTAGCGGGATCCCTAGCGCTGGCCTCGGCCTCGTTCGCTCAAAGCGGCGGCGGCCTGCTCGACCCCAGGATCGGAGAGGACCCGACGATGACGCGTCCGGCCGCGGAAACCCCGCCCGAAGAGGCGATGCCCCCGTCCGAGGGGACGCAAACGCGCAAACCCGGAGCGGCGCCGGACGAAGAAGCCCCGCCCGAGGAACAATCGGCGAACCCGGAACCCGCCGAATCCGAAATCGCCGCTCCGCCTCCCGCGCCCGCGGTAAAGCCGCGACGCTCCCGTTCGAAAACCCGTTACTCTCGCTCGCGCCGGCGCCCGACCCGAACGAAATCCAAATCGTCCCGTTCGCGTTCGAAGCGGAGGCCGCCGGCGAAGACCGTCGCCGCGGCGGCGAAGAAGCCCGAGCCTAAGAAAGCGGAAGAGCCTGAAAAGCCCAAGGATAAATATCCGCGGGTCCCGCTGACGCCGATGTCACCGGCCTTTCCGTAAAGACGGCTCAGATCGGTTCCAGCGCGTCGGACTCGATCCATCCCTTCAATCCTTCTTTCGGGACGCCGATTTCGACCCACTGATTCTTGTTTCCGCCCAGGCGCGAGACTCGGCGGCCTTCGGGGACTTTGAAGCCGACGGGAAAGGCGGTTCCGGGACCGCTGCGGACCTCGGCTCCCGCGAGGACCACCACCGCGGGATTTCTCAGACCCGTCGCCGTTCGGGACCCCCACCAGCCGGCCGCCGCGAGCCAGAGCGTCAGCGAAATCGTCAGGGGCGAGCGCAATCGCTCCCGCCATTCGACGCGCACCGTCCACAGCGTCGCGAGCAAAAGAGCGCCCCACAAAGAGAGAAAAAACAGCGCCTTGAGCTCCGTGATGCTCAAGAGACGATACGCCTTCCAAAAGACGGGAGGCGTTCCCGCGGGAATCAGTTCCTCTCCCGCGCGCTTGAGCGCGAAGGAGAGGTTGTGCCGGATGTCCGGATCCCGCGGCGACAGTTGAAAGGCGCGGCTATAGCTCGCGATGGCGAGACCGAGCGATCCCGGCGTGCCTCTTCGCAAAAGCGCGTTGCCCAGATTGTAGTGGGCCGAGGCGCTGTCGGGGACGAATTCGGCGGTTTGGCCGTAGAGTTCGGCGGCTTCCGAAAAGCGGGAGGCTTCGTAGTGGACGGCCGCCTCGTGAAACGCCTCTTCCGGAGTGACGCGGCGGGTTTCCTGGGCGGTCGCGGCGGTCGCGGCCAGGATCAGGCAGGCGAGGCGAATCATGCTTTAAAATCCTCCTCGAGCGCGTCGATGAGTTCGCGAACGCAGTCTGCGAGCCCTGAGGAGGTGGCGTCTCCGCTTTGAGACGGGGCGAAGCGGATGCGTTCGAGTTCCCGCCAGACGCGGCGCAATTGGTCGAGGTGGCCTTCCGGAGCGCCCGGGTTGCGGGACTTCAGGGCCTCCTGCGCCTCTTTCAGCGTGAGCCCGGACGCCGACCGGTCGAGTTTGTCGCCGAGATAGCCGCTGAGCGCGTCGCTGAGTTTTGCGGCGGCGGAGGCAGGGTCGGGCGCCGAGCGGGCTTCGCGCGCCAGAGAGCGGGCTCGCCCGATGGCGCCTCGCCGGCGCGCGCCGACGGGGTCTTGGAGCTGCCGGTCCCGGTAGAACGACCAGCCGAGACTGCCGATAAAGAGGAAGGCGGGGAATACCGTCAGCGAACCGGCGGACGCGACCAAGGACGCCCAACGGGTCTGCGCCGAAGGTCTCAGCTGGTTGTGCAGATACCGAATATCTTCGGTGACCGTGGTGATTTGCCCCCCGCCGTTTACGGCGGCTCCGAAAGAGATCGGCGCGGGGGCGGCCGCGGCGTCTCCGGGTTCGACGGAAAATTCAAGCGGTTTCGTTTTGACGGTCCGGTATCGCCCGGTGTCGGGATCGAAAAACGAGAAAGGAATCGCCGGAAGGGTCAAGGTTCCGGACACCTTAGGCGTGAGTACGGTTTTGAAAACCTTCGAGCCTGTGACGCCGTCGGCGTCTTTCGCCTGATTGAGCGAACCGACCATTTCGTAGGCGCGGAACTCATCGAGCGGGGGCAGTTCCAAATCCCCGATCGCCTTCAGATTCCCCCGCCCCTCAACGCGAAGCGTCAGGTTGATCGCGTCCCCCACCTTCGCCGAACTGCGGTCGGCTTCCGCGTCGATCGTGAATTTACCCACGGCGCCGGTGAATCCCGACGGCTTTCCGGCTTCCGGAAGGCGGCGGGCCGTCAGCGTGATCGGCCGGGTCTTGAGAACCTGCACCTCCGACCCGATTCCCTGGGAAAAGAATTGCTGAAAAAAATCGGCCGCGAAAGGGTCGACGCTCCGGTTGCGCGCCACGCGGGTCTTGATCGTGCTCTCCCCGATCTGGAGTTTGCCGGGCTGGATCGGGAACAGCGCCATCCGAATTTCGGAGACCATGTAGCGGCGGCCTTCGTGGGTTTTTTCTGAGTGCGGGCCGGGAGGCAGGTCCTCGGTCAGCATTCCGTTCGTCACGGGTTCGGCCCATTCGGCGTTTCCTAGAAGCCGGACGGCGGTGTGAAAGCGCACCGTCAATATCGTTTGTTCGTTGACGTACGGCGAGGATTTGTCGATCTCGGCGGTCACGTACATGTCCGGAGCCTGCGATTCGCTGCCGGGGCGGGCCCGCGCGGGGGCGCGCGAACCCCGCGGCTGCGGCGCGGCGCGCGCGGGAGCCGCGGACGACGCGGGCGGCGTCGCCTCCGGGCGAAGGATCGTCACCTGAATCGGCTGCGATTGGGCCTGCTCCCGTCCGTTGGAGACGGATATCGGGGGGATGACGGCGTTTCCGATCAGGCGCGGAACCAGCACGAAGGTGTACTGGACGCTGCTGGAGATCCGTCCGTTGACGAAGGAGAAATTGGTGCTCCGGCCGGCGTTGTGGACGTTGAAGCGCGGCATCGACGGAAGCTGGGGCGGAGGGAGGTTGCTTTGATCGCCGGCGACGACGAGGGTGAGCACCAACTGCTCGTTGATCGCGACCGAGTTCCGGTTCACGCTCGCCGATATGTCAAGCGCCGCGGACGCGGGGGCGGCCAGCAGGAGAAGAAGCGGGGCGAATCTCCTCACCAATCCTCCCGAACCGGAGTGGGGTCGTTCTTTGCGCTTTCCTGGTCCATGGGCTGGCGCTTCTGCGCCGCCCGCTCCTTTTCCCGGACGGCCTTCAAAAGACGCTCGGCGTCTTCCTTCGAGAATTCCTGTTCGCGGGGCCGGTCCTTTTGAGGCGGCTGCTTCTTCGCTTCGTCTTTCTTTTTCTCTTCTTCCTTCTTGTCTTCCTTTTTCTGCTGCTTGTCCTGTTTTTGATCCTGCTGGTTCTTGCGCGGACGAAGCGAGAGCACGAGATTGTGGCGGCAGTCCTCGTCCTTCGGATCGAGGATCAGGCAGCGCTTGTAGGCCGCGGCGGCTTCGTCGAATTTGTTCATCTTAAAAAGCGCGTTGCCGAGATTGTAGTAAGCCTTCGGAGCGATCGCACGCGCCCCCTTGCCGGCCGCGGCGGGAAGAGCCGGCGCTTCGGGGTTCGGATCGATTTTACCCACGAGTTCGGCGTAGGCGCCCGCCGAGGCATCGAGCTCCCCCATCTTGTAAAGAGCGGCGCCCGCGTTGAACAGCGCCTTGTTCTTTTCAGTTCCCGAATTCTTGTAGTGCTGGAGCGCCTTCCCGTAGTTGCCGTCCCGGTAGTCCGAGTTCCCCCTCCAGACGCCGACCTCGGCGGGCAGCGCGAGCGCCCCGGACGAGCCGAAGAGGAGGAGAAGGAAGGCGGCCGTGACGGATGGAATTTCCTTTCGTCGTCCCTTCGGAGCGGCCGGGGGAGGGCGCTTCTTCGGCAATTCGGGCCATGCGAGGGCGAGCAGAAGCGAGAGAAAGGACAGTAGCAGCGGAAAACGGTAGCGGTTGATGTAGCGGTTCGCCGATCCGCCCTGAATTTCACCTTTCTCCAAACCGTCGATCTGCCGCAGAATCTCCTCGATTTCCTCTTCGGTGGCCGTCGCCCGGAAATAGGAGCCCTTCGACGCCGCGGCGATCCGGATCAGCGAGGCCTCTCCCAGCCGGCTGATCACCGTTTTTCCGTTCGCGTCCTTCTTGTAGCCCACCACCTTGTCGTCGGGGTTCTTGACCGGGATGGGTTCCCCCTCCGGCGTTCCGGTGCCGATCACGAAAATGCGGATGCCGGCTTCGGCGGCGGCTTGAGCGGCCTCCACGGCGCCCTTTCCGTGGTCTTCCCCGTCGGTAAGCAGGACGAGCGCCTTGTGCCCTTCGAACTTGGACAGCATTTCGGAAGCGACCTCGATCGCCTTTCCCACTTCGGTGCCGGGGCGCCGGATCATGCCGGGAAGCAGGCGGCGAAGAATCGATTTCGCCGCGTCGGCATCGTGGGTCAGCGGGCATTGCAGGAAGGCGTCTCCGGCGAAAGCGATGATTCCGACCCGGCTTCCGACAAGACCGTCGATCAGCTGCGCCATCGCGCTTTTCGCTCGCGCCAGACGATTCGGCTTGAGGTCTTCAGCGAGCATCGAGGTCGACGTGTCCAAGGCGATCACGACCTGGGTTCCCTTCGCCCGCGACTGAACCAGTTCAACCCCCCATTGCGGACCGGCGAGCGCCGTGAGGAGCAGGCAGAGGGCCGCCGCCCGAAGCGCGTTCGCCCGCGCGCGGACGGTCAGCGCGGCCGGGTCGAAAAGCCGAGACAGCGTTTCGGGATCGGCGAAAGCTGCGGCGAAGCGCTCCCGCCTGCGCGCGGCCCACCACGACAGTCCGGCGCAGGCCGCGAGGCCCGCGGCGGCGGCCAACAGATAAAAAGGATCTCGGAACAAATTCACGGGAGCCTCATCAGAACGGTCCGGCTCAGCAGCATCTCGCCGAACAGCAGCAGCGCCGCGGGGATCAAAAACGGAATCAGGATGTCCGAGTAGGAGACGATCTCCGGGCGTTCGTATTCGGTCTTTTCGAGGCGGTCGATTTCGGCGTAGATTTTCGCGAGTTCCTCGGCGCTCTCCGCCCGGAAATATTTCCCGTCGGTTTCCGCCGCGATCTTGAGCAAGGAATCTTCGTCCAAGTCGTCCTTAATTCGCACCAGGCGGCGTCCGAGCAAAGGACTGTCTACGGGGACAAACGATTCGCCGCGTTTCGCCGTTCCGATCGTGTAGACCTTGATGCCGAAGGCACGGGCGGTTTTCGCGGCGGTCAGCGGATCAACGAGTCCGGTGTTGCTGCGTCCGTCCGTCAGAAGGATGATGACGCGGCTTTTCGCCGGGCTCTCCTTCAGGTGATCCACCGCGGCCGCCAGTCCGTCGCCGATCGCCGTCCCCTCGCTGTGCGTCATGCCGGCGTAGACGCGGTCGAGAAATCCCGAAAGGGCCTCGTAATCGAGGGTCAGCGGGCACATCAGAAGCGGGTCCCCTCCGAAGACGAGCGCGCCGATGCGGTCGCTGACTCGCTTGCCGATGAAATCCATCGCGGCGCGCTTCGCCGCGGTCATCCGGTCCAACGGATCGAAATCGACGGCGTTCATGCTGGTGGAGGTATCCAGGGCGAGCAGAATGTCGATCCCTTCCGTCGGCCCGGCGGATTCGCGGGAAACCTTTTGCGGCCGGGCGAGCGCGACGACCATCAACAAGAGCGCCGCGGCCGTCAGCGCCGGGGAGGTTCCCCGCACGACTCGGGCCTTCCACATCGGGGCGTGTCCGAGACTTTGTGCATCGGGAAATCGGAGCGTCGCGCGTCTTCCGCTCCAGCCGAAGAGTGCCGCCGCGCCCGCGGTGAGAACGGGCAGGGCGGCGAGCAGCCAAAGGGGTTCCTCGAATCTCACGGCAGGGCCTTCTCCGGGGAAGGGGCCGGGCGCGGCGTCAATCGGCGGACGATCGCGCGCGCGTCTTCCCGAGCCTTCTCGCTTTCCGATTCGCTCGGCGAATGACGGGCGAACTTGGCGAGATCGCATCGGTCCAGCAGCGCTTTGATCTCCTGGCGCGCGGCGGCGTCCGCGTCCGCGCGGACGAGGGCCCGGCGCAGGTCGTAGGTGGTCATCGTCAGAGCCGGAATCCGGACTCGGCGTTCGAGATAGCGGCGCAGGATGTCGGAAAGCGAATCGTAATATTCCTTGACCGGCATCGAGAGGTTGACGAGGGCGTCGAGTTCGGCGAAGGCGATTTGCTCGGGGGTGCGCGACTCCGCGGGCTTCGCCGTCTCCGGCAGGGGAGTTCCACGGCGGCGGGTTTCGACCCAATAGCCCAGCGCTCCTATGACGAGGACGGCCCCCAACAGGCCGAGCATCCACGGCCAAAGCACGGCTTCAAGCGGGGGTTTGATATCGCGCAGTTCCCCGCTTTCCCCCTCGACGGGTTTCGGCGGATTCACGATCAAAGACAACGGCGGGCTCTCGATTTCCCGGACGGTTCCGCGGGCATCCTTGAGCGTCCAGCGCAGCGGCGGCAGAATCTGCCGGCCGAGCGCGAACACGGAGAGGGTTACTCGGACCGACTTCCCGCCGTCGAGGTTCGCGACGTCCAGAATCTCGAACGATCCCTTTTCCTGATTGACGAGAGCCGGGTAGAGGCGAAATCCGTCGGGGACCGCGAGATCCGCCTCGACCGCCACCGCGCCGCCGATCAGCACCGGCGCCTCGGGCGCTTTCCAGTGCCACGCGTCCGCGGCGAACGCGCGCGCGGCCAAGAGCGCGAAGAGTGCCGCCTTCACCGGAACCTCCGCGCGCGCCGCCGGAAGAAGCGGATGACGGGATCGACGATGGGTTCGTCGGTGCGGACCTCGATCGGCTCGACTCCGGCGCTCGTAAACAGGGCTTTGAGTTTGTCGCGGCCGGCCCGGCGGCGTTCGGCGGCTTCGGCCCGCGCCGCGTTCGACGACGCTTCGAAAAGCACCGAGGTTCCGGTCTCGGGATCTTCAAGTTCGAGGTAGGCGCCGAGGGCCGGAATCCGAGTCTCGCGCGGGTCTTCGATGAGCACCGGAATCAGATCGTGTTTTTTCGCCGTGTTCCGGAAGGCGCGCTCAAATCCCTCGCATTGGAAATCGGAGACGAGGACGACGATGCTTCGGCGGTGCAGGAGGCGGTTGAGCGTGTCGAGACTCGCGCCGATGTCCGTCCCGCGGCGCTCAGGTTCGAACGCGAGGAGGTCCCGCACGATCGCGAGCGCGTGCTTGTGCCCTTTTCGCGGCGGGATAAAGCGCTCCACGCCGTCGGTGAACAGAAGCGATCCCACCTTGTCGTTGTTCTTGAGCGCCGCGAACGAAAGCACCGCCGAAAGTTCCGCGGCGGCCTCACGCTTGAACCGCTTCGCGGATCCGAAAAACTGGGATCCGGAAAGATCGCAGGCGACCACGAGCGTCAGTTCCCGCTCCTCCTGATACTCCCGTACGAAAGGCTTTCCGGAGCGCGCCGTGACGTTCCAATCGATCGTGCGGATGTCGTCGCCGGGGACGTACTCGCGGACCTGGGCGAATTCCATCCCCCGTCCTTTGAACGCGGAGAGATACTTGCCCGCGAACGTCTCGTTGACGAGGCGTCCGGTCTTGATCTCGATGCGGCGGACTTGCGCGAGCAGTTCAGCGGTCAGCATGTCGGTTTTCTCCGGCGGACGGGCCGGAACTCGTTACGGTACTTCGATCGTTTCGAAAACGCGTTTGACGATCTCTTCGGAGGAGATGTTTTCCGCCTCGGCTTCGTAGGAAAGGAGGACGCGGTGGCGGAGCACGTCGGGGCCGATCGATTTTACGTCCTCGGGCGTAACGAAACCCCGTCCGTTGAGGAACGCGAACGCCTTCGCCGCGGTCGTGAGGAAGATCGTCGCGCGGGGACTCGCCCCGTAGCGGATCATTCCCTGTAGTTTCGAGAGGCCGTGTTTTTCCGGCTCGCGCGTCGCGAAAACGATTTCGAGAATGTAGTTCTTCACCTTCTCATCGATGTAGATGGAGTCCGCCACCGCGCGCGCGCCGGCGACCTTTTTCGGTGAGATCACGGGAGAGGCTTTCGGGCGTACGGCCTGGGACATGCGCTCGAGGATCACGCGCTCCTCGTCCTTGCGCGGATAGGTGACGACGAGCTTCATCATAAAGCGGTCGACTTGGGCTTCCGGGAGCGGGTACGTCCCTTCTTGTTCGATCGGGTTTTGCGTCGCCAGCACCATGAACAAATCCGGAAGCGGGTAGGTCGTTTCCCCGATGGTGACCTGGCGTTCCTGCATCGCTTCCAGGAGCGCGCTTTGAACCTTCGCCGGAGCGCGGTTGATTTCGTCCGCGAGAATCAGGTTCGAGAAGATCGGACCTTTTCGGACGAGGTATTTGCTCTCCTTGGGATTGAAGACCAAGGTCCCGGTCAAGTCGGCCGGCAGCAGGTCCGGGGTGAACTGGATCCGCTGGAATTGCGCGTCGATCGCCTGCGCGAGCGTGTTGATCGTCAGGGTTTTCGCGAGTCCGGGGACGCCTTCTAGAAGAATGTGCCCGTCGCCGATCAGCGCGACGAGAATCCGGTCGAGCATTTCCTCCTGACCTACGATGACTTTGGACAGTTCGTTCTTGAGTTCAGCGACAAAGACGCTTTCGCTCTGAACCCTATCGGAAATTTCCTGGATGTCGGATGCCATTCGTCTAATTCCCCTTTTCGATCTGATTGAGTGTCGTTTGGAACAGGTCGCGGGCTTTACGCTCCGCCTGTTGTTTCTTGTAGGACATCTTGGACTTGATCTCCTCGACCTGGTGTTCGTAATCGCGGCGGATTTTTTCCTGGTTTTCCTTATGCTGGGCGTCCCGTACTTCCTGAATGCGCCCGAGCGTGTGCAGCGCCTGAGTCCGGACGTCCGGATCGATGTCGACGAGCGCCTTTACGATGTAGGGCGTCGTCTTCGGTTCGGCGATCTCCCCGAGCGCGATCAGCGCGGCGATTCGGATGCTCTTCTCCGTGTCCCGAAGGGCGTTGACCATGTCCATCGCCACTTCGGGGCGTTTGATGCCCTGCATGATGGCGAGCGCGTTCTGACGGACGCTCGGTTCGGTGTCGATTTTGAGCGTCTCCTCCAGAATGCGAAACGACTGCGGATCCTGAAGTTGGTGCAGCAATTCGATGGCCGCCCAGCGCACCTGCGGATCAGAGTCCTTCGTCGAAAGACGGATTTTGGTTAATTCCAATTCAGACATGACCGGCGGCGGCTCTTGTTCCAGCTCCGGCGGCGGCGGCGGAATTTTCATCGCCAATTCCTCCGCCTGCTTCGCCGCGATTTCCTCGGGAGTCGGCGGGGGCGGGGTGTTCTGCTTCTGATAAAGATAGAAGAGCCCCCCGACGAATACGGCCAGCATGAAAAAACGACTCATTGCTGCGCGGCCTGCTGTTTGCGCTGGAGTTCCGCCTGGCGCTCCTCGTACTCGCGAACCTTGTTCTCGTACTTCTCCAATTTTTGCTGGTTGCGGGCCGCGCGATCCGTGGCGAGTGTTTGACGCTTCGCCTCCAGTTCGTTGAGGGTGCGCAGCGCCTGAAGCCGCACGCCTTCGTCGACGTCGCTGAGAAGCGATCCGATCGAGGGCGCCGCCGACGGGTCGCCGATCTGACCGAGCGCGTTGAGAGCGGCGAGACGGACGTTCGATTCGGTATCGCGCAGCGCGTTCGAGAGCGCCGCCACGACGTTGCGGTCTCCCGTCCTTTCCTGCAGAATCGCGATGACCTTTACTTTGTTTTCGGGACTGCCGTCCTGTTGGAGCATCTGATAGAGAATCTGGTCGGCCATCGGGTCGCGGGACTTCAGAAGCAGTTCGGCGGCTTCCCAGCGGACATCCGGGTTGGTGTCCCGGGTCGAGGCACGGATGCGTTTGAGTTGTGACGGCGAGAGCACGGGCGGCGGCGCTTGTTCGATTTCCGGCGGCGGGGGCGGGATATCGAGGCTCTGCTGTTGGACGGCTTCCTCGGCTTCTTGCTGAAGAATTTGCGCTTGTTTTTTCGGTTTGAGGACGTATTCCTGAGCGACATAGCCGAGCATCGCCAGGCCGATGATCATGCCGATATATTTCACGTCTTGCCCCCGGTTGCCGTAAGCTCGGCGATCTTAAAAACCTCCAAAAATTTAACATAAAACCTGTGGAGCCGCAAGAATGGACCCTTGGACCCCGGACACCCAGGCTTTAAGACCCTCGGCGCTCTGGGTCCAATGAGTTTTTCCTGTTCCCCCGTTGACCCTACTGACTCGCGGCTCTAAAGCCAATAATGGAAGTGCCATGAGAGCTTCGAACGCCTTGTTGCGCCGCATCGCGGTTTCACTCGTTGCTTCCATCCTTGTTTCCATTCCCGGACCCCGCGTCGCCTACGCCGTCGCGAGCGCGGCTCGCGGGACGGTTTCCGGGGTCGGCCTCCCTTCGGCTCCCCTCGGACTCGCGCTGGGCTCCCTCGCGGTTCCGGGTTCGGCTTCGCTGTCGCCGGCGGAATCGGCTCCGGGGTTGCGCTCCAGTCTTCCCCTTCTTTCCGCGCCGGGCCTCTCGGAGGCTCCCGGCGCCGCCGTTTCCCCCGCGGTCCGCGCCGCCGCTCCGTTATCAGCCTCTCCGAAATCCGCTGCCGCGCCGGCCGTAGAGAGAGACACCGTTTCCCCCGCGAAGGTTCCGGCTCGCGTGATTTCCGGCCGCGTCGCCGCGACGGCTTCCGAAGTCTCACCCGAAGCGCCCGCATCGGAAAGCGGCAAACTGCGAACGCTTTCAGAAACCGCGGCGTCCTTGGGCGCCCGCGTCGGTTCGTCCCCTCTCGAATCGCTCAAATCGGACGCCGCGTTCGACTCCGCGGCTCTGCGCTCCCCGTTCGTTTCACCCGTTTCCGTCGCGAACTCCGTCGGCCGCGGCGGACCCGCGCTATCCCGCTTCCAGGTCCGGAATCCGGCCGACGCTTCGGTGCCCGCCGTTCCCGCGAAAAAGGGGCCGACCGCGCGCGGACACCTGACGTGGTCTGCCTTCTTGGTCGCTCGGGGAGCTCTTTCCGCCTGGCTCGGCATGGAAGTGCTGAGCGGGTCCGTTTGGCTGTTCGGCTTTACCGTCGCGACCCCGGCGTCTTGGGTCGCGATTCCGTTGTTCGTCCTGGCCGGCGCCTCGGCGATCGTCGGGACGGGGTACGGCGTCCTCGGGCTGCGAATCGCCGGCGCGCTGCGCCGCGAGTTCAAGGGGATCGACGCGGACGCCCGTCCTTCGCCTTGGTCCACTCCGATCGCCACCAAGGACGGGGTCGAGCCCGGCTTCGAACAACTGCCCGAGCACGCGAAGAAGGTCGTCGGCGTACACGCGCGGGCTCGGGGCCGCGGTTGGGGAGCCTTCCGTTCGTATTTGAGGCAGGCCGCGAAGTTCCACGTTCCCTTCCTCCTTGGAGACATCGCCTATATCGTTCGCGGCGCGGCGGCCGGGATCCGGGCGGGGCTCTCTCTGGTCAAGCGGATGGTCGTCGGAGACAAGCGCTTCCGCTTCGCGTGGCTCCCTCACAAGAGGCTTTTCTTCGGCGCGGCCGCGTTTCTGCTGCTCGACGGCTTTCTGAGCATGGGCATTCTGTGGCTGCTCCAGCCGCTGCTCGATACGGGCGTCGCTGCGGCCGCCAACGGAGTCGCCGCGTATCTGCCCAAGCTGTTTATGTTCTCGGGGGCGTTCGTCGCGCTCTTGATCGCTTACGCGTTCACCGAGCGCCAGCACACGCTGCTCGGCGGGTTGGCGACCGTGTACACGGTCCGCGAACTGCGCAACGCCTTCCGGGCGAAGTTCACCGGCCTGGACATGGGGTTTCACTCGATCAATAAATCCGGGGAGCTTTCGAATCGCCTGCGCGACGACACCGTCCGGCTCGCGAGCAAGGAGGTTCAGGTCCGCTACGCGCTTCCCCATTATCTGACCGTCGCCGTCATGAGCATCGCGACGATGTTCTATCTGATCCCCGCGCTCGCCCCCCTGGTCGTGGCGGTCGCGCTGCCGATCGGAATCATCAGCGGGATTTTCGGACAGAAGATCGCCTCCTACAGCCGGCAGCATCAGGATTTAAAGGCCGACATCACCGGCCACAGCACCGAGGTTTTCGAGAACGCGGACGTGATGAAGTCCTTCGCCGCGACCGAATTCGAGGCGGCGCGCTACGACCGAAAAGCCGACAGCGTGAAGTCCCTCGACACGCGAATCGCCCTTCTCTGGGCGAAGTACATGGCGATCAACGGCGGGGTCGCGGAGCTTTTTACGCGATTTCTGGTGTTCGGCATCGGCGCCTGGCTCATCGCGACCGTGGCCGGAATGAGTTTCGGAACCGTCACGGCGTTCGCAGGCTTCGCCTACATGGTCACCTATTCGCTCAGCGGCATCGCGCAGAATTTCCTGAAGTTCAGCGCCGACGACGGGGCGACGACCCGCATTCGGGAGATTTGGGACCAGCGGTCCAAGATCGTCGAACCCGAGACGGAGGATTCGCTCGGACGGCTTCAGGGCCGCATCCGCTTCGAGGGAGTGACCTTCGCTTACGAGGACCGCGAGGGAAGCGGCGAAAAGATGGCGCCGGTGCTCAACGATCTTTCCTTCACGATCGAACCCGGACAAACCGTGGCGTTCGTCGGTGAGACGGCTTCCGGCAAGAGTACGATCACCAATCTCGTGATGCGCTTCTGGGATCCGGACGCGGGGAAAGTTACGATCGACGGAGTGGATCTTCGCGACATGAAGTCGGCCGACCTGCGGCGGAACGTTTCGATCGTCCTGCAGGACAACCGCCTGTTCAACGAAAGCATCCGCTTCAACGTCGCCTACGGTCTCGAGGGCGTCCCGGATTCGGAGATCGAGAAGGCGCTGCGCATGGCGCAGGCGGACTTCGTCTACGATAAGTCGCTTTTCCCGGACGGACTGGAGCAGAACGTAGGAGAGGGCGGCGGAAAGCTTTCCGGCGGTCAGCGTCAGCGCATCGCGATCGCCCGCGCGCTGCTGCGCCGCGCCCCGATTATGATCTTCGACGAGGCGACCGCGGCGCTCGACAACGAGAGCGAACGCGAGGTCCAGGCCGCGATGCAGAAACTGCTCGACGAGGGCGAAGGAAGGACCTCGATCGTCATCGCCCACCGCCTTTCGACGATCCGCAACGCGGACAAGATTTTCGTGCTCGATCACGGGCGCATCGCCGAGAGCGGCAACTGGGAAGAGTTGATGGCAAAAAAGGGCGCGTTCTATAAGATGCGAAAAGCCCGGGAGTTGGAGGATCCCAGAGCCCCTCCCGCGACCGCCGCCGGTCAGTTCGCGGCGGCCGCCGTCTCCGCCGCGATCGCCGCGGGCGCGGTGTTCGCGGGTCTGACGCTGCTCGAAACCTCCCTTCCTTGGCTCGCGGGAATGCTGGTCCCCGTCTTCGGAGCCGCCGCCCTCTCCGCTTTCTCCTTTCTTACGACCGGCCGCGCGATCGCCAAGGCCGTCCGGGCCGAGCGCAAAAAGATCGAATCCGAAGACCCGGCCGCGGCGTTCAAGCGCGGCGTTTGGTTCGAGCCGATCGCCACGGCCGAGTCCCGCTCGACGGCCTTCGGAACGCTTCCGGAACGCTATCGGAATTTCATCGATCTCCACGAAAACGCGCACCGCGACCGCGGCGTCGGCGAAGTCCGCGCGACCCTCGCGCAGCTGCGCGGAATTCCGGGATTGCTGAAGGCGCAGTTCTCCGCCGCCCGGGAGGGTTTCCGGGCGTGGCGCGTTTTGGTCAAGGAATTCGCGATGGGCGACGACGTGTCGCAGCCGTTCCTTAAGCGATACCGCGGACGCATCCTCGTGACGGCGGCCTTGATGGTCGCGCACGCGGCGATCAACACCGGCGGCGCGCATTTCGTCGGAAAGATTTTGGACGCCGGGGTCGCGATGGGACTGGCGCAGACCGCCACCGCGTCCGCGCTGCTGCCGATGCTCGGCTGGCTCGCGGGAGCGCTGGCGGTCGGAGCGGTCTTCCAGTATTTCTACCTGCGCTACGGCGGCGTGATCAACGCCGGAATCATCGCGGATTACCGCAAGGCTCTCAACCGTCACTTCGCGGCCCAGAAGCTCAAATTTTTCAAGAAGGAAGGCTCCGGCGAGCTTTCTTCGCATCTCAACGGCGAGGATCTCGAGATGCTGGCCTCGAAGAACGTCGAGATCCGCGTTCCGCTGATGACGCACGCCGCCACCTTCGTCCTCGCTTCGATTCTGATGCTGTATACCGCCGGGCCGCTCGGGATCGGCGTGTATCTGCTGCCGTTCATCCTGGGCGGCGTCAATTCGATCTTCGGGGGACGCTTTGAGAAGGCTCTGACCAAAATGGTCGAGGTTCGGGCGCAGATTCTCGGTCTCGGGAAGGAATCGCTCGCGCTCACGAAGGTCGTGAAGGCCTTCAACGGCGAGGCGCAGGAAGCCCAACGCTACGGCAAGAAGAACTTGGAACTTACCGAGGTCGGGCGAGAGGTCTACCAGCTTCAGGCCAATCAGTGGATGTTCGAGAGTTCGCTGACCGATTTGTTCACGAAGCACCTGATCTATTTGGCGGGCGCGTGGTTGATCGCCTACGGCGCGGGACTCAGCGCGGGCGGCATTATCGCGACGACGCTCGCCGCGTCTTACATCAAGGCTTCGGTGCAGGGGATCTCGAAAAACTGGATCGTCTTCAAGCAGAAGCGCGGAGGCGCCGCGTGGGTGACCGCGCAGCTGCGCGCCGCGCAGGAGGCGGCGGCACGCCCCGACGCCGGGTTGGACCGTCTGCCGGTTCCGGAGCTCGAAGGACGGATTCGCTTCGAGAACGTCGATTTCCGCTACAGCGACGATGAAGACTCCGAATTGATCTTGAAGAGACTTTCGCTCGATATCGAACCCGGAGAGACGGTGGCGTTCGTAGGCGCCTCAGGTTCGGGCAAGAGCACGGCCCTGCACCTCGTGCAGAAGCTCTACGAGCCGCAGGCGGGCCGCGTGCTCATCGACGGACTGGACGTCGCGAAGCTGGACGGCGACGAACTCAACCGTCAGATCGCCCTTGTGCCCCAAGAACCGCCGTTGTTCCAAAACACGATCCGCTATAACCTCCTCTACGGGATCGAGGCTTCGGACGCTGAAATCGCACGCGCGTTGAAGATGGCGGACGCCGAGTTCGTCTACGGCCTGCCTCAGGGTCTGGAAACGATGGTCGGAGAAGCAGGCGACATGTTCTCCGGCGGCCAGAAGCAGCGGATCGCCATCGCCCGGGCGATTCTGCGCAACGCGAAGATCCTTCTGCTCGACGAGGCGACCTCCGCGCTCGACGGCGCGACCGAGGCCCGCGTGCAGCGCGCGCTTGGCGAATCCGAGAACGGTCGGCCGACGACCTTGGTCGTCGCGCACAATCTGAACACGATCAAGAACGCCCACCGCATCGTCGTGATGGAGCGCGGACGCATCGTCGAGATCGGAAACCACGACGCACTTTTGGCGAAGGGCGGCCGCTACACCGAACTCTGGAACGCGAGCAAGGGGACGGCGAAGCCCAAAGAATGATTCCCGTTTGCGAATGATCTTCAAACGGGCCCTCTGCCTCGGATTGGCCTTCGCCGTCGCGGCGAGCGCTCCCGGGCCGGCCGCGGCGCGGGTGATCGGGCGGATGGCGAATCCGACGACGCCCGCGGCTCCGTTTTCAGCGGCCGCGCCGTCCGCCGGGTTCCTCCCTCTTTCGTCGCCCGCGTCTTTCGCCGCCCCCCGGCTCGACGGGGCCCTGCCGTCCTTGACTCTCCAAATACCCGTTTCCGCGATCGCCGAAGGTCCTGCCGCCGAAGCCGCATCGTTTGCGGTTTCCAATCGGTCCGCGCTCCCGTCCGCCGATCCCGCCGTCGCCCATTCGGCGCTGCCGGTCCGGCCCCCGAACGCGCGGCGCGCGCCCGCCGGCGCCGCGTTGCGCTCGATCGGACGCGTTTCCGAGTCTCTCAGGGCGGCGCGTACGCTCGGCTCTGGGCCGCGGCCCAAAAGACCTAATCCGACCTAGGTCTCTTTTGTTCCTCCCGATTCCCCGGAGGACCTGAGAGCGCCCCTCCTTTCCTATTATAATCGTAGAGATATGAAGTCCCGTGATGCGTTCCGAAGGGTTATGGCCTCGGTCGCGGCGTTGGCCGTGTTCGCCGCCGGCCCGGTGTCGGCCGGCCCGATCGCTTCGGTCTCGGTGAGGACGCCGATCGGCGGCGCTCCCGTCGGGCCTGCGGGCTTCACGGTGGGCGCTCCCGCAATGACCTTTTCCCCTATGGGCGCGAGCCTGTCGGCCCCAACGTTGAGCGGGGGCGCGCTCCCGGGATTGCAAACGCTTTCCACGCCGGATTCCGTGACGCCGACCGCTCGTCCGGATTTCGCCTCCGCCCCCATTCCTCTGCCGACGACGGTTCCCAACGCGAACGCCCGCATCCCATCGATGCCTCCGTCCGCGCTCCCCACGACGGACGCCGCGCTTTCAGGAAGCGTGACGGGCCGGGGGGCGGTGCTCGGAACCCTTCCCATTGACGCCGCCGTCAAGACCGCCGAAGGACTCCCGCGGGATATGGACTCGTCGTTAAGCACCGTGCGCGGAAAGCGAAATCAGCTGGGACTGCGCTTCGCGCAATTGCGCCGCGCCTTCGGGATGCGCGCCGATGAGGGGTCGTTTTCTCCGGAAGGCGCCGCTGCGGGTTCGTTGAACGGCCGGGACGCCGGAGCGGTGCGCGTCTCTCTTAGCGCCGAGTCTTCCGCTGAGGCTGCTCCCTCGGCCTTTCGGAATGCGGGCGCTTCTTTCGGGAGCGGCGGGGCCTTTGCCCGCGCCCTCGCGCGTCTCGCGGAGCTGGTAGGACCCGCTCCGGCCTCGGGAAGGGCCCGGGCGCCGCGTGCGTTGACCGTCAATTTCTCAGGCGACCGTCTCGGGGTTTGGATCTTCGGGGAGGCGGACTCATACGGCGCGAACGGCGCAGGCCCGGTGTTGGAAACGCCCGGCGCGGCGCGCGACCGCGTTCTGCGCGTCGCCGTTCCGACACCGGGAACCCTGTCCCTAATTCGCTCCCCCGCCGCCGCGAAACGGGCGCCGATGAACCTCTCCGCTGCCGGGACCGGCTTCTCCATCGTGGGAGTGGGCCTCTCGTTCGCGCGAGACGGCGTGGTTCGTTCCTTTTCCGATGACGGTCCCGTGCGCCGCTGGCTTCGGGCCGCGGTTTCCCGGTTGAACGCGGGCGCCGTCTCCGCGTCTTCAGCGGGGTTCTCCCGCCTCTCTCGGCGCTTCTTCCCGCGTGCGTCGGGTCGTTTGGTCCCCGATCCTTTATGGGCCTCTCAGTCGGCGAGCGGTTGGTCCGCTTGGTTGGCGTCCTTGATCGTTCCGCTCGTGGCGCTTTACTACTACTTCTCGGACGCGTGGACTCCTGGATTGGCGTCGGTTCCGGTCTCTTCCCGCCCCCGGGCTTGATGCCGGCGTAAAAACCTCTAATACTATCGTCGTTATGGACCATCCGCCGCTCACTCCGGCCAAGCTGACGGACCGGTTTCTCGCGTATCTGCTGGATCTTTTCCCGTTCGTCTTCGGGTATTACGCGACGCTCTACCTTTTTATCGTCTATTTGCATCGATGGCCCTATTCTCAGACGGCCATGCGCCGCGCCTTTATCGCCTGGCTGCTGCTTTACCTCGTCTATCAGACGCTTGGGAACCTCTCGGGAGCGACGGTCGGAAAGCGTCTCTTCGGCATCCGGGTCGTAGGCATGGACGGAAATCCGCTGGGATTCGTCCGCTCGTTCGTGCGCGGCTTCGGCTATCTGATCAGTTCCCCGCTGCTTAATTTGGGATTCCTGTGGAGCCTGTTTCAAGCTGATTCCCGAACTTGGCACGATCTGCTGGCAGGGAGCGTCGTTGCCGAGGACAGAGCGAAGGATCCGGGCTCCGCCTTTCTGAGCGCCGTCGTTTCGTTAGTCGCCTTTCTCGCGATTATGGGCGGCAACGCATGGTTCTACCTGCTGCGGCCGAGCCCGTTCGACGAGAGGGCGATTCAGCGGGCGCAGCAGGGACTTCAGGTGCTCGCGGCGGTGGAGGAGGCGCACCGGCGGCAAACCGGACGCTATAGCGAGAGTCTCGTCGATCTCGCCGATGCCAGCGGAGACATCGCGGGATTTAAGCAATCGCTGCTCAAGATTTTCGAGCCGAACGGATTTGTTCTTCAAGTCGGTCCCGAGGGCTATCTTATCCAAGCACGCGCCAAGGACCGCCGCCGCACGCGGGTGGAAATATTCGGACCGTAATTAAAATTCGGCGAGGACCCAGGGGCCGAAGGGTTCTAGGGAACGGAGTTCCGAAGGCGGGTTCAAGGTCAGGAAGTGTTTTAGTTCTTTCCGCGGCAAAGTGACGAAGGTCCGCGTCCCTTTCTGCGGCAGCGCGCGGATCGTGTTGTCGTCTCCGAAACGATCGGCGAAGCGCTCGAAGCGTTTCGCGTAATGCATTTCCCCTACCCAATTGACGACGTCCATGGGACGCCGCGTGTAAAACGGGATTCCGTGCGGGTAGCGGTCGTAGGCGATCAGTCTGGTTTGCTCGTCGCCGGGAATCGAGGCGAGCTTTCCGTTGAGCGCATGGCCCATGGTCCGAACGGACAACTCGTCCGTCAGCCCCCGGGTTCCCGCGAGCAGGCAGAGGAAGGCGAGCAGGCCCGCGACCGCGGTCGGTGCGACGGAGGCCGTTCCGTCGTCGAGCCGGGAGGCTCTTGAGAAGGCGGCGAGCGCGGCGGCGAGAAGCGCGAGTACCCCCGTCGCGGCGGCCGTCAGCCGAAAGCCGACCGGAACGGGCGAGGGAATCCATCGGGCCGCGAAGGGCAAGGCGAGCGCGGCGGCGCCGAACAGCGCTCCGATCCCCAGCGCCGCCGTGCGCAGGAAACGCTCAAGTGCGCGTTCGCGCCTTAAGCGGGAGGCCAAATGCGCGGCGAGAATCGCCTGATGGGCGAACAGCGGTAGGATGTAGGTCGCCAGCTTCGAACTCGACGCCGAAAAAAATCCGAAGACCAGCGCCACCCACAGCGCGAGTTGCAGGTCGCGCGACTCAGATTGCCGCCAGCGCAAGAACGGCAGCAGCGCGGCGGCGGCGGCGAGCGGCGTCCACGGCAGAAAGCCGGCTAAATCCACCGCTAAAAAATACCACCAGGCGCCCGGGCGGTTGTACTTGGGCGTGAGATAGCGCTGAAAGTGCTGTTCGATGATGAACACGTGGAAGAAATCGGGATTCGCGCGTTCCATCACGGCGAACCATCCTCCGATCACCACGACGAAGGCGAGGGTTCCCCAGTTAAGCAGCAGCCCCTTCAGTCCCCGGCGGGTTTCGGGAAAGAGAATGAGGAGCGCGACGATCCAGGCGCCGGGAAGAACGACGCTGATCAGGCCCTTCGCGAGAAACGCCGCCGCCATCGCGATCCAGGCCGCGGGACCGGCCCAGGAGGCGTCGGCGGGCTTGCGCAGGCATCGTAGGATGAGTCCCGTCGCCCAGAGCAGGCAGACGGAGAGAGCCAGATCGGTGGTAATCAGATGGGAGAGCCCGAAATAGAGCGCGGATGAGCCCAGGATCAGGACGGCGAATACCCCGGTTCTGCGGTCGTAGAGCCATGAGCCGATCCAGAAGACGCCGAGCAATCCCGCCAGGGAGAACAGCGCCAGCGGCAGGCGGGCGGCCCCTTCGCCGACGCCGAATACGGTGTAGGAGACGGCTCCGGCCCAATAGATGAGAGGGGGCTTCTCGACGTAATCGACGTAGTTGAGCCGCGGGGTCACCCAATCCCCGCTCTCGACCATCTCGCGAGGGACTTCGGCGTAGCGCGCGTCGTCGACCTCCCATAGGGGATGGGCCAGGTCCCAGAAGGGACTCGAGCAGGCGAGCAAAAGCGCGGCCGCGAGCAGTCGCTTCATGGTCGAAGGACGACCTTTCCGAACTGTTTTCGGGCGGCCAAGTATTCGTGCGCCGCGCGGGCGTCGGCAAGCGGGAACACCCGGTCCACCACCGGTTTTAACTCTCCGCGCTCGAAAAGCTCCGTCAGTCGGCGAAATTCCTCGAAGGTGCCCATCTTCGCGCCCAGCAAACGCAGTTCCTTGAAAAACACGAACCGCAGATCGAGCGGGACTTCGGGTCCGGCCGTGGCGCCGCAGGTGACGAGAGAGCCTCCGGGGCGAAGGCAGCGAACCGCTTCGGGGAAGATTTCCCCACCGACGTGTTCGAGCACCGCGTCCGCTCCTCCTCGCCCGACGGCCGCGCGCACGGCTTTCGAGAGTCGTTCGGGCGGGCACGCGAGAACCGCGTCCGCGCCGAGGGCGAGGGCCGCTTCACGTTTCGCCTCGGAACTCGAGGCCGCGAGCACGCGGGCGCCGAGGTGCTTCGCGATTTGGACGGCGGCCGAGCCGACCCCGCTGCCCGCGCCGACGACGACGACGGTTTGTCCGGAGCGGACTTCCGCGAGAGTCTTCAGCATGTGGTATGCGGTCAAAAACGCGAGCGGATAGCTCGCCGCCTCCTCGAAGGAGAGGCGGGAGGGCATCGGCAGCAGATTCCTCGCGGGGACGACGATAAATTCCGCGTATCCCCCCCAGCCCCCGTCCGCGCCGAGGATGGCGTACGAATCACAAAGGTTGTCCTTCCCCTCTAAGCAGCGGGAACAGACGCCGCAGGAAATGCCTGGAGAGGCGACGACGGCGTCGCCCGGTTTGAGTCCGGGAGCCTCGGCGTCCGGTCCGAGCGCTTCAAGGATTCCAGAGACGTCATTGCCGAGGACATGGGGCAAAGAGATTGTATAGGCGGGATTCCCCTGCCGCACCCAAAGATCCAGATGGTTCAACGCGCAGGCCCTTACCCTTACGAGAGCCTGGCCGGGGCCGGGAACCGGGTCGGGGAGATCCCCGTAAACGAGTTTTTCAATGCCCCCAAAAGCGTCAAGCCGCGCGGCTTTCACTGTGCGGCCCCCAACCATCCGGACTCCGACGTGAGGTTTAGAGGAGCGTCGCGGTGGCCTTCTCCGAGGTGTTTTGGCATTGAATGCAGTATCGCGCGAAAGGCAAAGCCTTGATCCTGGCAATCTCGATCGGCAAACGGCACTGTTCGCACTGCCCGAAGGTGCCCTTTTCCATTTTGCGCAGCGCCCCTTCGATCTGATCGAGGGTCGTGCGGCCGTTGTCCGAGAGTTCGAACTGCAATTCCCGCTCGATGTTCATCCCGGCTTGGTCCGCCTCGTCGCCGACGTCTCCTCCGACGATTTCTATCTTTTGAGCGCTGTTCATCGCCTGCATGATTCTCTGCCGCTGTTCGATGAGAAGTCCGCGAATCTTGTTCAGTTCTGGCTTGCTCAGGCTGCCACGGGCGAGCTTTTTGCGTTTGGGAGCTCCCTCGGGGGCGGTCGTCTTTAGATCCTCGACGGATTTTCGCTTGGCGGCGGATCGGCCGGCCGAACGGCGGGAGGGCGCTTTCGCGGCCTTCTTCGCCTTTACGGGTTTGGCCTTCCCTGAGGCCTTCGGATTTTTCTTCTTTGTCGGTTTCTTGGCCATGGAAAGTCCCTCTCGAGGAAATCGGACAATAGTGTAATAACTTACCGGGACCTGTCAACATTAAATTGATTCAATTCAGCCGCAACTATTTTGCAACGGACTAAGTCCGGATTCTATAATTTTTGCGGAGTCCGGCGGACGGCGGGGGATCAGCGGTCCGGTTTCTTCAGCAGGTTTTGGAAGGTCGACGAGAGCATTCCGATCATCTCGTCCTTCTTCTTCAAGGAGGATTGAATGCTTTCCCGTTCTTTGAGCCATTCGCCGTAGTGGCGCTCGGTTCGCTCTTTCTCTTTGAGGACCCGGCTGAGGTGTTCAGAGAGCGTGTTGATTTGATCGCGAAGAGCGGTCGTCGACTCGTCGGTCTTGAGGCGCTTCTCGCGTTCGTCGTCGATGCGTTTCTGCATGTCCAGGATTTTTGCTTCCCAGCGGCGGTCGGAATCCGTTCGCGCGTCGATTTGCGAGGAGACCTTCCCCGCCTCTTCGGCGAGAGCCTGAGCGAGTTTGTCGCGTTCTTGAGCGAGTTGTCGGAAGCGATCGTCCTTCTGAAGGCTCTCCTGCTCCCGGAGCGAGGCCTCCGCCTTAAGCCTCTCGATCTCGCCTTGTTGAAACGCGATGCGCTCCTCCAACTCGCGGTGCTTCGCACGTTCCAGTTCGAGAGCGCGGTTGGCGTCCATCAGGCTTTCGCCTAAGCTGTGCTCCACTTCGCGGCGTTCCAGGCTGTAGGCGCGCAGTTCTTCGGAGCGCTGCTTGAGCGCCCGGAGCAGATCCCGCTTTTCGCGGTCAAGATCGGCGAGCATTTGATCCTTCGCCTCGCGCGGGCGTGAGACGATCGCATGAACTTCGTCCGCCAGGCGGTGCAGTTTCGACAGAGTGTCCGCGGCGCCGGATTGGCGCTCGCCGAATGAACTCAAGGACTCCTTGAGCTCCTCGATGCGTTTGGAAAACTGCTCTTCGAGCGCGGTGCGCTCCTTGAGGTGCTCTTGACGGATGCGGTGATGCTGTTCTTCGATCGTTTCCCGAAGCGCGTCCCGCTCGCGCTGGATCGAGGCGAGTCGATCCTGGTTTTCGTGTAATTCGACCGCGATGCGCCGGTCGATCGCCTCAAGCCGACCGGCAACCGTTTCCCCGAGGCGGTCGGCGAGCCCGGCCAGCTCGTCGCGAAGCGCTTTGTCTTCCAACGCCCTCCTGCGGTTGGCCTCAGGTACGGCTCGGCGAAGACTATCGACCTCGCCTGCGAGATCGTCCACCGGAGCGAGGGCCTTGCGGACCGCGGCCAATTCATCCTTCAGGCGTCTTAGGTCGTCACGGACCCCCGAGAACTCGTGGGTGACCGATTCCAAGCGGGGCGAGACCGACTCACGGGTCGCCTCCTGTCCCTTGATCGCGTCCTTTAGCAAAGAGGCCCAACTCGCGTGCATCTCATCGAGTCGCTTCTCGAGCGCTTCGACGCGACCGGCCGATTGCTGCTTGTTGTCCTCAAGATCGCGAAGCTCTTTTTCGCGCCGCAGTTCGGCCGAGATGGACTTTAGATGGCTCTCGACCTCTTCCCTCAGTTTTTCCTGGTGTTCGAGCTGTTTTTGAGAGGAGACGGCCTGTTCCCGTGAGCGAATGAGTTCGCGCTCAAGCGACTCCAGGCGATGCCGCATATATTCGACCATCGGGGATTCGTCGGGCTTCAGAAGGCCGGCCGGGGGCGGCGCGGGAGGCTTCGGCTCCATGGGGTTTCTCGGCACGGGAGGGAATTCCCGTTCGAAAGGGGATTCTTCTTCCATCTCAGCGCATCCGGAACCGTCTGGAGGATTTCGGCGGAAGCGCCCAACTGAACCCGATGCGATGCGTGTTGCCGAGGATTCCGAACGGGACGAACGCGTAGTCGAAGCTGATGTTCCCGGCCTTCACGCCGAGTCCGAAGGAGACGCCGCGCAGCCCGTCGAGCCCGGTGAATTGATTCTGCATCGAGTAGCCGCCGCGCAGGAAAATTCGCGCCTTCGCCCTCGTGTCGAGCTCCATTTCCCCGCCGAGCGACGCGTACGGGTGGCTGCTGACGGGCATCACGCCGTCGAGCACCAAAAGCAAAAACGGGCGGGGCCGGATGGACGCACCCAGACGCGCGCGAAAGGGCAAGGTGTCCCTCTTTTTGTCGAATTTCTGTCCTTGGCCGATGTTTTGAACGGCGGCTCCGAAATTGTACGGGATGACCGCGTCGGTATAATGCGCCTGCATGCCGAAGTCCATCGCGAACGAACTGGCCTTGGCGATCATGTCGGATTGAAAAAATTTAGCGGTCATCCCCAGCGAAATGTCCCGCTCCGCGTCGGTCAGGTCCATGATGTTCTGCGCCCAACCGACTTCGTAGACGTAGTTTCGCGGATGGAAGGTGCCGATCGTGTTTCCGCTTAAATCGGTATTGACGATGGATCCCGCGTCCATGTAGCGTACGGCGCCTCCGAGGACGGAGGTCTCGGTGATGCGCTGGGCGTACGACGCGTACTGCATCCGGATGCCGTCGAAATATTCGTTGTGCATCGCCGAGGCCGCGGCGCGGGGAATTTGGGCGAGGCCCGCGGGGTTCCAATAGAGGGCCGCGGAGTCGTTGGCGTCCGCGGTCAGGGCGCCCCCCATCGCGATGCCTCGGGGGTCGACGTCGAGATTGAGGAATTCCGAACCCGCGGTTCCCAGGGCCTTCGTCGTAAAATCAGTGCCGGCCGACGCGGGAGACGCGGCGATCAGGATCGCGGCGAGACATCGCAGTGAGCGGTTCACCGGATCACCACCAGCTTGCTTTTCTTTTTAGTGCCGCCGGACTCGATGACGGCGATGTAGAGGCCGCTCGCCACGGGGCGCCCGGCCTTGTTTGTCGCGTCCCAGGTCGCGACGCCGGAGGCGTTCGTCGTCGTCTCGTGGACTTCTCCGCCGTGGAGGGTGTAGATCCGGATGCGCGTGTTCGCCGGCATGCGGTCGAAGGTGAAGAATCCGTTGCGGGTCTTGTAGAGCGGGTTCGGGAAGATGCGGGAATTGGCGGTGTTCGCCTGCGGAGCCAGTTGCGCGAGCTGGAAGGTCGAGAGATGGTTGATTTGCGCGGTGACCGTCTTCCCCGCCTGATCGACGACGCTCGGGAGGGGGACGCAGGAAGAAGACGCCGGGTCCCAGCGGACGATTCCGAGCGTCGAGACGCTGCCGAGATTCGCCTCGCCGGGAACGTACTGGAGGCTCATCTCGAACGGGAAATCGGGCTGAAGGCTCGGGATCGGCGTGATGGTGATCGACGCGTCGATGCCGCCGCAGTTTTTCACCGAATCCGTCGTGACGAAGAACTGCGTGTCCTGCGGGAACGCGTGCGGGGGAATGCGGAAGCTGACCTGCCGGAGAATCCCCTCGGCTCCCGTCGCGCCGAGCGTGCCGCCCGCCGTCGTGATGCCTTGGATCGGAACCGGAAACGCGATCGAGCCCGGCGGACCGCCGCCGTTGTTGGTGACGCTTTGAGTCGACGTTTGAGCGGTTTCGCGGCCGAACTGGTCGTAGGCCGAGACGCGGAAATGATAGTTCTGACCGGTGATGAGATTCGAAATCGTCGCGGTGGTCAAGAAGAAATCACCGCCGAAGGTCGAGAACGTCGCGAAGTGCGCGGCGAAGTTGTCGCTGGAAAAGAGCACCTGATATTCGGTGAGAGCATGGTTCCCGTTCGCGTCCCACGTGAGCGTGATTCGGGACGGTTCGTTGATGGTGACGATCGGGCTCCCCGGCGCGGCGGCCAGGGTCACCGTGGTACCGAGCGCGGTAAAGCCCGTTCCCGCTCCGTCGCCGTTGAGCGCCTGGACTTCGAGAGTGAAGGCCGTGTTCGGCGTCAGGCCGGAAATCGACGAATCCAATTGATTTCCGGGCGACAAGGTCGTCAGCGTCTCGGTGAATTGCGTCAGGTAGCGAAGGACGTATTGCGTCTCCGGAGGATTCTGGTTTTCCCGCCAAAGCACGGTGAACCCGCCGGTCGACACGTTCGTGACAGGGGGTGTTCCGATCACCGGGGCCGCGGCCTGGGTAAAAACCGTCGTCCCCGGTGAAAGTTGTCCGGTGCCTCCCGGCAGCACCGCTCGGATCCGGACTCCGTAGGCGGTGTTCGTGGAGAGCTTCGTCTGGGTAAAGCTTGGAATCGTCGAGGTTCCCAGCAAAGCGCTGTTGCTGGCGTGGCGGATTTCATAGGAGCTCGCTTGGCCGACTTTCGCCCAGGACCAGAAAATTTCCGTCGGACTCTGAGGGGTGCCCGTCAGGTTGGCGATCTCGCTGTCCGGAGTCAGCACCGGGACCGTCGCGATGGAAACCGGACCGTCGCCGGCGATGTTGTAGGCCGACACCTTGATCATGTCCGAAGTGTCCGGTCCGAGATTCCGGTGCAGGAACACTTGGGGAGACCCCGGGCCTCCCGAGTGGGCCACGGTCGCGACGAACACGCCGCTGGTCGCCGAATAGATGTTGTAGCCGTCGAAATCGACCCCGACCGTTCCGGAGACGCCGGTCCAGGTCCAACTGACCGAGGAGGACCCGACCGACGAGCCCGAGGGAGTTCCCGGGGTCAAGGTCGGCTTGTCCGGCGCTATTTGGACGAACTTGGAATCGGAGTATTGACCGTTCGCACCGACGCGGAGGGAGTACCAGCCGCGCGGCAATTTGAGGGCGGTGTCGGGAAGGGCGAAGGTCATGGACGAATCGAGGTTCGTCCAAGAAACCAACTGGTTGTGGAAAAGCCCGCTGGAGAGATCGAGCAGGAATCCCGAGTCGTTGCTCGACGAGATGCCGCTTCCGCCGATGCGCTGCAGAATCAATCGAGGGTGGTGGAAGGACGAATTGCCGGTTCCTCCCGCCCCGCCGCCCGCTTCGGTCCTGCCCCGGAAGTTCTCTCCGGTGATGGTGATTTGGCCGCCTGCCTCGAAATTCGGATGGTTGATCCCGGTGATGTCCGGGCGCCGCCGGAATCCGGTGGTCGGCGTTTGAGAGTCCGGGGAATCTCCGAACGGCAAAATCTCCACCCGTTCCGTCGCCTGCGTCCCGTCGGATCCTCCGACGGCAACCATCATTCCGTTTCCGAGCAAAGAGACCGTGTGATCACCGCGCGCCACAGCCATGGGTCCATCGTAGCCCCAAGAGGAGAAGAAAACGTCGAAGCTCTCCGATTCTCGGATCGCGCCGCCCAAAGCGGTAAACCCTCCGGAGATCCTCACCTTATTAGTGGGGAGCAAGGTCGCCACATGGCCTAAGCGGGCGACAAGCATGTCGTTGCCCAGCCCCGTCGTTTGCGTCCAGGTATTGACGGTCGGGTTATAGATTTCCGCGACGCGGATTTCACCGAATCCGTCGTTTCCGCCGGCCATCAAAACCCGTCCGTCGTTGAGCACCGTCGCCGTGTGGGAGTGCCGGGCGCTGACCATCCCCACGGTGACGCGCGACCAGGCTCCGGTGGTCGGGTCGTAGATTTCGCTTCCCACGACGCCGGGAGACGCGCTGGCGGCGGTTCCGGTTCCGAGCACGCCGCCGACGTTGACGCCGCCGGAGACGAGAACGCGCCCGTCCTGCAGAAGAGATACCGTGTGCTGGGCCCGCTCGGTGTCCATGGGGGCGATCGGGACCCAGGCGTGCATCGTCGAGAAGTAGATCTCCGCGGTGTCGAGATAGGTTCCGTCGGCGAATCCGCCGGCGACCAGAACGTTCCCGTCGGGCAGCACGATCGCCGAATGGAAACTGCGAGAGGAGCTCATCGGCGCGGTTTCGACCCAGGTCCGCGAATCCGGATAGAAGATCTCCGCCTGCTTCGTCGCGCCGGTGGAAACCGCCGTCGTGAATCCGCCGGCGACGAGCACCGTTGCGTTGGGCAGCAGCGTGGCGCTGTGGTGGCTGCGAGGCAGGCGCATCGGATTCGTGTTCGACCACTCGTCGGCGATCGGGTCGAACACCTCGGATACGGCGACGACGTCGGTGCCGTTGTTGCCGCCGGCGACGAGAAGGCGGCCGTCCGACAATTCCGTCGCCGAATGGTTGCTGCGCGCGTGGGCGAGATCCTTCCCGGTTGACCAGGTCGGGTCCCCCTCGGGATGCGGGATCAGCCCCGCGCGTCCTCCGAGCGTGGTCCAGTTTCCCGACGGGGGCAGGCCGCAAGTCGTCTCGTCGGTACAGTGAATCCCTCCGAAAATCGCCTCATCCTGGTTCGGCGCGAGCAAAGAACTCGCCCCGATGCGATCATTGATCGCGTCGCCGAAGGTCCATTGGTTCGTGTTCGGGTTGTAGGACTCGAAGTCGGCGGACTGCATGGAGCGGACGACGATCGTCGCGACGTCGAAGTTGAAGGAGGCGTTCGTCATGTTGACCGGAGAGAGCGTGAACTCCGCGCGAAACGTAAGCCCCGAGACTTCCTTTAGTGGGTTGCTTTCCAGCACTGCTTCCACTTGCGCTTCGCTGATGGCGGCGTCCGTGCTGTTGCTGATGCTCCCCTTCAGACCCGAGAACGTGAGGCCGGAAAGGGTGAGAATGGGTCCGCCCCCGGAATCAGTTCCGACCGTCCCGGATACCGCGCCGACGCCGGTCGAGCCGGACGAGAGTTCGACGCTGAAGGGTCGGCTCGGGTCCGTTGTTGCGTCGATGCTCCCCCCGGTAATCGTCAATTTCCCGGTGAAATTCGTCGATCCGGGAATGGACGATTCGGGCATCGGGAGAATGAGATTGTCGAGGATCATCGTCCCGGCCGTCAGCGGCGCGGCGCCGGAGGGCGGGACCGACCCGCCTCCGCCGTCGATTCCGATGCCGCTGACCGAATTAAGGCGGATGTTCGGAATCGGGTTGTCGTTGGCCGTAACTTCCTGAGGCGCGAAAATGGCCAAACCAGGCGTCGTGCCTTGGAAGCGGTTGATCTGCACGGTTTCCTGAAGCCCGCCGAGATTGGAGTCCACGATGCGGCCGGTCAAATCCCCGCTTGTGAGTCCGACGAGGTTCGAAGGATTACCGCTCGGCCAGGGCCAAAAGATATTCGCGACGTCGATGGAGGAGTTTGGACTGGAAACGAAGACCTCGGCGCTGATGAGCCGTCCGTTGACCGGGACCGAGAGCGGTACGCCGGCCATATCGAGCGTCAGCGTCGAGCCCACCGGATTCAAAAGCGCGACGCGGTCGTTCCCGACGATTCGGGTCAGGCTCAGGACGCTGCCGTTTTCGAACGTGAGTTGGTTGTTCAGGAAGGTGGTCGTGATGTTCGAGAGACCGCCGTAGATGCTGACCTCCCCTCCCGGCTTGAGCGTCGCGGTGTGGAAGGCGCGCCGGGCGTTCATCGGCGCCGCAGGCGTGATGCTGTTGGAGGTCGGATCGTAGATTTCCACGGTTTGCATGAGGCCGAGATTCGCCTCGATGTCTCTCCCGTTGGCGCCGCCGACGATGAGGACTTTCTGATGGCCCATTTGGGTCGCCGTGTGAAACGCCCTCTGTTGGATCAAGCTAGGACCCGCGGCCCAGGAATTGAGTCCCGGGTCGTAGAGTTCCGTGGAGACCGCGAATCCAGCGGCGGCGAGATACCCCCCGGCGATGAAGACTCGGCCCGTGTGGAGCAAGGTCGCCGTATGGGCCGCACGCGCCAAACCGAGCGAAGCCGCGGCGGAGAACGAGTTCGTCGCGGGATCGTAGAGGTCGCAGCTGCTGGTCACGGTCGCCGCGCCGGTCGCCCCCCCCACGATGAGAACCTTTCCGTCTGGCATCAGCGTGGCGGTGTGGTTGTAGCGCGCCGTCGTCAGGTTGTTGGCGGTCGCCGTCCAGGCGTTGGTCCTCGGGTCGTAGGTGTGCGCCGTGTTTAAAATCGAACCCGAACAGGGCACGCCCGAGCACCCGCCGGCTACGAGCACCCGGCCGTCGGGAAGCAAGGTCGCCGTATGGGACGCGCGCGCGACGGGCATGTTCGCGGCGGCGACGTAGATGGAGGCCGTGGAGCGGTAGATTTCGGCCGAGGTCGTCGGGACGTCGGAATTGTTGGTGCCGCCCGCGACGAGGATATTTCCGTCGGGCAGGAGGGTCGTGGTGTGTCGGTAGCGCGCCGTCGTCTGTCCGAGAGCCTCCGAAACGAAGGCCCCCGTCATCAGCAGCGAAGCAAGAAGCGAATAGATTCCCAGTTTTCCGAGACGCATATCCCATCCGCCCAATGCCGACCGTGTCCCGACGTGCCAGTGGCGGTTGGCTTCTCGAGGGTAGCAGGCACGTGTTACAGATTCACTACGGAAGGGGAGCCCGATTCCCTAGGAATCGGCGGGCTTTTTCGTGGGAGGGCGGATCCGAGGGTTAAGGAACGGTAACGGTTTGAGTCGCGGTGGTTGTCTTGCGGCCGTTCGCTTCTACGATTTCGAACTTATAGTCGTAGCTTTGACCGGTGTTCAAATAGACGGTCGAGCGCCAGAAGCCCTTACTGTCTTTGAACATGCGCTTGCGCCCGCCGGAGCGGACGAGGAACATCCCGAGCAGATCGACTTCCTTGGCGTCGGCGGCTTGGTGCTTGAACGAGACGGGAAGGGAAACCCGCGGTTTCTCGCTCTGAACGGCGGGAACCGCGGCGGATCCCGAACGGGGAGCGGGCTCCGCGCGCTGCGGCGAGGTCGCCGCGAGGGAGGGTTTCGGCAGAGGACCCTTTGGTTGGGCCGGAGGATCGGCCTTGGCCGGCTCGGGTTTAGGGGCCTCCGTTTTCGGGTCTTCCTTTATCGGCGCCTTGGGCGCGGACTTCGGCGGGGTCGCTTTCGCCTCGATGGGCGCTTCGCTTTCGGTCAAATGACGATAGGCTCGGCTTGCGAGCACGGAGACCGAAGCGACGAGGATCAGGCTGTTGAGCGCGAGCAGCATCGCCCAGTCGTGGGCGCTTCGGCCTTTCGGCCGGGCTGCTTCCCGTTCGGGATTCGGCGCAGAGTCGGCTTCATCGGGAGAGTCGACCGCGCTCCCGCTTTCCGCAGGCGCGCTTTTCTTCTTTAGAAATCGATCGAAAAAGCCCATGCCCAATTCTAATGGATACCCGCGCGGGCGTCAAGGTCGATCGGCTTCGAGCGACCGTTCTTTGAACTTCCAGAAGGGACGCTCGAGAAGCGTTCCGGAGCCGTCGAGCCCGAGCCAGACGCGTTCGCCGCGAATCGTGAACGCCGAAAGCGGGGCTTTCCCGTCTTGAAGTTCGGGGAGTTCCAAGGCGCGGATCGCAGTCAGCCGGCGGTCCCAGCGATGACGGAAGACGATGCGGTTTTCCGCATCCACCGACAGGAAGGTGTCTTTATCCGCGAAGAGCGCCACCGCGGCATGATCGATCGGGTAGGAATCGAGAATCGTCAGGGCGTCGTCGACCAGATGACGGTACAGGCGGCGTTCGGTCAAGTCCGCGCTCCAGAGATGCATCCCGTCGTAATACAGCGCGGAGGGATTGGGTCCCGGACTGGCCCAGGACCGGTCCAGAACCAATCGGCCGCGCTCCATGCGCCAGCGTTGAATGCGATGCTGCCAGGAATCGGAGAGGTAAATAAATTCGTCTGCGATCGCGAGTCCCGACGCGTGCACCCCGGGGATCGCGAAGCGGGCGTCTTCCACGAGTTCGGAACCGTTGAGCCGCATACGGAAGACGCTCTCTTCCTTCCAGTCCGAGATCCAGAGAGACTCCCCTTCCCATACGAGCGCCGAAGGATGGGAGAAAACCACGTTATGATCGCGTCCCGCCGCGCCGGACAATCGCTGCAGAGACCACATCCCCCCCGCGGAGAGCGCGATTAGGATGAGAAATTTAGCCGACCGGGCGACCCAGCGCGATTTGTTCTTTGCGGGTGAGGCGGGGTTCCCCTCGATGAGCCGCCGGGCCTCTTTCAAATCCGGTCTCGCGCGTTCGGGCATCGCGCGAACGGGCGTTTGGGGCGGTTCCGCCGCGGCGGAACCTGGAGGATAGGTGGGTTTCTCCGAAGGGGACGGCCGCTTTTTGTCGCGCGGCGGGCTTCCTTCGAGAACCTCTTTGTAGCGTTTTCGCAAAGCCTCGAACTGTTCGGTGGAATCCTTCCAGCGCTTCACCTGGGCTTCCTGGAAAAACTCCTCGAGGGCGGCGATCGCGCGTTCCCGCTTCAACAGTTCCTCTTCGCGAAGCGTCGTCTGACGCTCGCGCAGTTTTCCGATGCCTTCATCGAAGCGAGCCTGGAGTTCCCGGATTTTTGACTCGAGTTCCGCGACGCCGGCTCGGTGCTCGGCCTCCTTCTCGCGAATCGCGACCGCGAACGAGGCTCGCAGGGTTTCGAGTTCCGCCTCGCGGGCTTCCCGAACGGCTTCGGCCTCGGCCGCGCGCTTCGCCTGAACGGCCTCGGTTCGGGTCTCCAGTTCAAAGAGCACCGCGTCGTGTCGTTCCCGAGCGGCGCGCAATTGGGCTTCCAACCGCTCCCGCTCGTCCCGGACCTCGCCTTCCCGCCGGATCTCCGCCGCCTTAAGCGAACTCTCGAACCGGGATTTTTCCTTTTCGAAGCCGAGGCGAAGCGCGGCGAGTTCCCGCTCATGCTCCGCTTCCCGGGCTTTCGCCGCCTCGATCTGGGCCTTGAGCGTATCCCGCATCCGGGCGTGGTCTTCCCGGCGCAATACGCGCTCGTCCTCGATGGACTCCGTGCGCAGGCGGGAATAAATCTTGGACTGCTCGGAAAGCGTTTCAGCGTGACGGCCTTCAATGTCTCTAAAGGATTGCGCGTGGCTCTCATCGAGAGCGGATTCAAGCGCTCGGATGCGTTCTCGGTGAGCCGCCGCCTGGCTCGCCTGTTCCTGAGCCTGAGACTCGGCTTCTTCGCGAAGCTTTAACCGAAGCGCCCGCGATTCTTCGGCGTGCGCCTGGTCGCGCTTGAGCGTTTCCAAGCGCGTTCTCCCGATTTCAGCGTCGTAAAATTTGCGCATCGCCTCGAGATCGCTCTCGTGGCTGGATTGGAGTTCCTCATGCAGGCGCGCCGCTTTTTCACGGACGCTTTCCAACCGGTTCTGAAGTGCGGAGACGGTGGCGTCGTGGGTCCGATGCAGTTCTTCGACGCGTTTGGAGGTTTCCTCGGCGCGCGAGCGCTCTTTGTCGATCAGCGAGCGCTGCAGAGCTTGGAAGGTCTGCTCGTACTCCTGCGCGACGTCTTCACGCAGCCGGTTTTGCTGTTCGAGAAGTCGCTGGCGTTCTTCCTGAAAGGCCTCCTCGCGTTCCCGAAGCTTGACCCCCGCCTCGGCCAGGGCCTTTGTGTGGGCTTGCGTATCCTTGAAATGCTCCGTCTGCAGAGACGCGAGGTCCTCCTCGAAGCGGCGGCCCTGCGCCCGGTGCCGCTCGTGGTAGTCGCGTTCGAGCCGCGTGAGTTCCAGATCCTGCTTGGTGATCTGCTCTTCCCGTTCCCGCAGAAGGGATTCCAGTCGATCGCGCTCGGCTTCCCAGTTCCGCTGGAGCGCGCTCGCTTCTTCCTTGGCGCGGTTGATGTGGCGGGTTTGTTCTTCAAGCAGCTTTTCGCGCAGACGCTCGATGTCTTGATCGAGTTCCGCGCGCTTCGCGTGATAGTTATGTTCCAGCGAGAGGATTTTGCGCTGGTATTCGTCGGCCTGTTTGACCCCGTCCCGATGCGAGCGCTCCCGAACTTCATCGAGCTTTAGCCGTTCTTTGCAGATCGCCTCATCGAAGGCGGTCTGCGCGGTCTCGAGCTCCGCACGGTACTTGCGCTGCGCGTCGGTGAGCGCGGACGAGTAAACGCCTTCCATTTCCGCGAGGCGCTTGTTGTTTTCTTCGAGTTCCCGTCGGTGCGCGTCTTCCGCTTCCTGGAGCCTCTTGCGGACCTTCTTCTCGAGATCGGCCTTTGCGGCTTCGATGTCGGTGCGCCGCCGGATGAATTCGCCGACGTCGACTTCGCCTTTGAAGAGGTCGTTGAGGATCGTCTGCATTTCGGAGACGAAGCGTTCTTTCTCGGCGACCTGTTTCGCGCGGTCCTCGATGGACCGCTTGAACCCCTCTCGCTCATCGACGGCACGCTGGCGGGCCGCGTGCGCCTGCTGAAGCAGTTCATGCGTTTCGGAATTCGACTTTTCGAGACTGCGGATGCGTTCGAGCGCCCAGCGCAGCGTCATCCTCGCGGTATCGAGGTTCGCCACGTTTTCGAGCAGCAGTTCGGGGTCGTTGTGATGATGCGGATCGCCCATAGGGGTACCGATCCCAAGGGTAGCAGGAGCCCTCTCCGGGCGCAACGCCAAAATTGTTACAGGATTTCCCTAATAGGGAATCGGTGATCAGGGCGTTTCGGGGTTTTGGTCCGGATTCTTGATGTAATCCGAGTAGTAGTAATAGTAGTAGTAGTAATCCCCGTAGGAATTGGCCTTCGCGGTCACCTGGTTGACGATCGAACCGGCGATGCGGACCCGGCTGTCGCGAAGTTTCTGAAGCGCGCGCGACGCGAGTTGGGCGTTGGTGGCCCCGAATTTGACGACGAAGGCGGCCGCGTCGATCCGGTCGCTCCAAAGCAGGGCGTCCGTGATCGGGAAAATCGGGGTTCCGTCGATGATGACCCGGTCGTAGTGCTTGCGGGCCCAGGCGAGCAACGCGGGCATCCTGGGCGTGCTCAGCAATTCCGAGGGATTCGGAGGAATGTGTCCGGAAACGAGCACGTCCAGATGGGGGATCCCGCTTTCCTGAATCAGGGATTTCGCCTCTTCAGGATCCTTCCCGTGGGCGAGGTAGTGGCTGAGGCCTTTTTCGCGGGATAGGGAGAATCGTTTATGCAGATTGGGACGCCGGAGATCCCCCTCGATGAGCAGAACCCGTTCCTTCAGCTGCGCGAAGACCATCGCGAGACTGATCGCGATGAACGTTTTCCCCTCTCCCTGGCCGGTGCTGGTGATGAGCAAAGTCTTCATTTCCTTCCCGGCCGCCGCGAATCCGAGCATCGTGCGGATGTTTTTAAGCGCCTCTCCGCTGAAGGATTTCGGCCCGCTGATCATCTTGTCGTAGGAGACGGCGGTGTCCTCGTCGAAAACGACTTTCGGGACGGAGCCGAGAAACGGAATCTTGAGCTTTCGCTCCACGTCTTCCTGGGTGTGAAGGGTCTGGTCAAGCATGTCGACGCCGAGCGCGAGCAAAGAGCCCAGCATCAGGCCGAGAAGGGCGGCGACGACGAGGGTTCGCTTCTTGCGCGGTTTAAACGGGGATTCGGGGATTTCGGCCGGGTCGATGACGCGAACGTTGTTTCCAAGCAGTCGCCCCGACAACTCGGCCTTCATTCCGGCGACGATCTTGCGCGTCTCTCCGTCGATGCGCGAGCGCAGGGCCGCCATTTGAGACCGCAGGCGCGCACGTTCGGGATGTTCGAGCGTATATCGGCGGGAGAGATCCCCCTCCTTCGTTTCCAGGCTCGCCATTTCGGTTTTAAGATTTTGGATAAGCGGGCTGTTGACCACGGCGGGCAGCGAGTCGTAGGTGAGCGCCGGGCCTTCGGCGGAGGCCTCGGCGGCGGCTTCCGATTTGAAGAGAGCGCGTAGAATCTCTTTGGAAATGAACAGTTTGCTCTCGACGTTTTGCTCGACGTAGGCATCGGAAACGGCATTGGCGACCTTCGCCGCCAACGCTCGATCGAAGGAGTCCGCCGAAACGTGCACGAGGCGGCTGCGCCGGACCGGGGAGACGGTCACCGCGGCGTCGAGAGCGTCCACGCCGCCGGAGAATTCCGCACTCTTGGCCAGTTCGAGCGACTCGTAGACTTTCTTCAACAGGCTTTTACTTTTGAGCAGCCGGTACTGCGTCTGGTAGTAGTCGTCGGCCGATGTTTCGACCATCATCCCTTCGTTGTAATTCGGATCCCGGCGTTCCTTTTCGATCAGGATCAACGCCTCCGCTCGGAAGACGGGCCGGGCCGTGAAGGCATACAGCGCGGCGGACAGCACGCAGACGACGAGCGCGGCGACGACGATCCACCGCCGCCGGGAGAGCACCAGGAGGTAATGCCCGAGGTCTATCTCCGCTTCGTCGCCGTCGCGGCGTTCGTCGGTTTCAGTCGTCAAAAGAAGCTCTCCGGGATGAAGACGACGTCGTTGGGCTGCAGAGGGAGGTCCTTGCTCTTGTCGCCCTTTTTCGTGATGGCGGTAATTTCCACGTCGATCGTCCGTTTCCCCTTCTTCCCCTTGCGAATGATCCGGGTCCGGTCGACGGCGGCGTACTCGGTGAATCCGCCGGCGAGCGTGATCGCTTCGAGCACGCTCAGCGGAGCCTCGGTCGGGATCGGGTAGGATCCCGGTTTCTTGACTTCGCCGAGGACGTAGATGGTTTTATTCCCGTAGTCCTCGATGAAGACCGAGACTTGCGGGTTGATGACGAACCGGGAAAGCTGTCGGGTGATCGCCTCTTCCGCTCCGGCGACGCTGAGGCCGGCGACCGAGACGCGGCCGATCAGCGGGAAGGTGATGATCCCCTCCGGGCTTACCCGGACTTTCCGCGCGAGTTCGGGTTCCTGGTACACGGTGATCTGCAGCAGATCCGCCGCGCCGACCCGGTAGCTGTGTCTTTGGTCTTCGACGAACCGAAGCGCGTCCTGAATCGCCGCGGCTTCCTTGTTTTCGAGTTCCGGAGGCGCAGCCGCGGGTTTCGGACGCGCCGTCTTCGCGGGGGCTTTCGGAGTTTCGGGAACGGCCGGGTCGCCGAGCTGAAAGGAGACCCCTCCGCAACCGGCGAGCAAGAGGGCGGCCAAGACGCCCCAAAACCGCCGCCGGATCATAGCCCGTACCTCTTCAGGATCGGATTCCAATGACTTTGGGCGCGCAGCAAAGATTCGAGCGCTTCCCGAACGGCGCCGCTGCCGCCGCGGGCTTTCGTCACGGTGTCGGCGATGCGCTTAACCTCCGGACGCGCGTTCGCCGGGGCGACCGCCCAACCCGCCCGCAGCATCACCGGCGCGTCGGTCAAATCGTCCCCGATAAACGCGGTCTGATCGGCCGTCAGTCCCGTCTTCTTGAGAATGCGCTCGAAGGCCGGGATTTTTTCGACGGTGCCTTGAACGATGTGCTTCATGCTCAGAATCTTGGCGCGGGCGCCGATTCCGCGGGAGCGGCGCCCGCTGATAATGCCGGTCTCGATTCCGGCCTTCACCGCCCACGCGAGCGCGATTCCGTCTTGCGTGTCCACGCCCTTGAGTTCGATGAAGCGATCCCGTCCGTCGAAGCAATGATAGAGCTTGCCGTCGGTAAGCACGCCGTCCACGTCCATCAGGACGAGGCGAATGCGCTTGAGACGGGCGGTGAGAGGGGCGCGCTTAGAAATGGCCTTTCTCCAAAGCGATGACCTTATCGCGGCGCCGGAGATGCCGCTCCGCGTTTGAAAAACGCGCCGCGAGCCAGACATCGACGATCTCAAAGGCGAGGTTCTCTCCGATCACGCGGGCGCCGAGACAGAGAACATTGACGTCGTCGTCCTCGACTCCTTGATGCGCCGAAAAAGTGTCGTGACAGAGACCGGCGCGGGCCCCGGGAATTTTGTTCGCGGCGACGGTCGCTCCGACCCCGCTTCCGCAGACGACGATCCCGCGTTCGGCCGTTTTGGAAACGACCGCCCTGGCGACCTTCGCCGCGAAATCCGGATAATCGACGGCAGCCGTCGAATCGGTCCCTTGATCGAGTACTTCGTGTCCCGCTTCCGCCAAGCGGCGGGAGAGGACTTCCTTAAGAGGAAAACCGGCGTGATCGGCTCCGAGGGCAATTTTCATTTCGGACTCATGGTAGCAATTTGGAGGCGCACTCCTCTGACGTCTCGAGCGGCGTTCGGGGCTCGAACCGGGGACCTAAAGCGCTCAGGAACCGGCGCTTCAGCCCGCGGTGCGCGAATAGGCCGCCGTGGCAGCAGATAAGAACACGCCTGGAAAGGCGCAGGCTTAAGGCGCATCGCTCGGCAAGGGCCGCCAAATGCCCCGCGGCCGCCGAGGCGAGCTTGGGGCGGGCGCGGAGCGCCGCCGGGGCGAGGGCGGCGATCGCGCGAACCGCGTCCGGACGGGCGGCGAGGCGGCGTCCGTCGGCGTCCGGACGCGAACGCAGCCATTCCCGGCCGATCCAAAAAGCGGATCCTTCGTCGCCGAGCAGGGGGCCCAGTCCCCCCGCGCGGGCCGCTTTCCCGGCGGCGTTTTTTCCGTAGGCGATCGAGCCCGTGCCGGCGATGATGACGACTCCCGGCCGGCCCCCAAGCGACGCGAGCCAGGCGAGTTCCACGTCGGATAGGACCAGCACGCGGCGCGCGAGCGGAGACAACCGACGCGCGAGGGCCCCTCTTTCCGATTCGGTCCAGACGCCGCGAGCCCCGACGACCAGGCCGTCGAGCCGCCGGGACCCTGAGAGTTTGCGCAGCGCTCCCGGAAGCGTTCGCGGGTCGGGTCGAGCGCGGGCGAACGCTCGCGGCCGTTTTGCGCCGTCGCGCAGTATGGCCCGGAGACGGCTGCCGCCGAGATCGACACCTAAAATTCTCATCGTCCGGGTTTATAACGCCGTTTCTCTTCTTCCTCACCCTGCAGGCGGATCAGCGCCTGTTCCAAGGCTCGGGTCCAGGTGATCGTCGAGTCGCGGATGTTCGGCTCCGTTTTCGGATTCATCTGCTTGTCGATCACGGATTCGAGAAGTTTTCGGCGGGCGGAAACGCTGTCGTCGAGGCGGACCTGAATGATCGGCCGCTTTCCCCGCTCAATCGGAAGCAGTCGGGCCTCAAGAATTCCGACCGGGAGCAGCTTGGTCGGAGGGACTTCGAACGGACGCAGGCGCAGGACCGAGCGCGGAAAGGGAACCCGGTAGGTTCGCCCGTCGATTCGGACGCGCATTCGGGCTTCGACCCTTCCGAAAGGGGTTCGCGTCGGATAGAGTCTGTAGACGTCCGGCTCGATGCGGAGCAAGGACGTCTCCTCCGGCATGAAGCGGATGCGATAGCGTTCGTTGTCCGATTCGAAATTCATTTCCATCAATCCTACATTGGATTCGCCGTTGGGAGTGATGATCCGTGCTCCGACCAAAATGGCGCCGAAGCCGAGTTGGGCCTTTCCATAGTAGGCGGGACGCGTTCCGCGGCATCCCGCGAGGATGCTGAGGCAGGCGACTAAAGAGACGATTCTTCGCATAGGTCAGTATCTCAAATTTCCGATCTCGATGCCGCTGTAGTACGCCTGGAGGATTTCGGCGTAGGAGTGCCCGCGTTCCGCCCGTCCCATCGCCCCGGACTGGCAGAGACCGACCCCGTGTCCCCATCCTCCCCCGTAGAAAATGAATTCCCGGGGCGTGCCGTCCGGTTGACGGACCGTGTCGAAGACAAAGAGCGCGCTGCGCTGGGATCCGATTCCGAAGAGACTCCGAATCCGAATTTCGGAGTCCACGATCCGGCTTCGCTTCGATCCTATGACGAGAATGGAGTTGAGATGACCGGAGCGCGAGCGCTTGAGAGAGACGACTCCCTTCAGTTTGCCGATGCCGAGATGCCGATCGAGCCGGGCTTCGAGTTCCGAGGCCGAGACGACGCGACTCCAGCGCGAGTGGCCGTTATGGACGAATCCGGATGCGGCGCAGTACCCTTGGGCGGGTTCCCGGAGAAACTGCCGCAGCTGCCAGGGGGAATAAGGGATTTCCTGATTTTCCCCTCCATCCGTGGTTCCGCGAAAATACGGGACCTCCCCCCAACCCCTGATTTCCCCGGAGCTTTGCGTATGTCCGCCGCAATTGGAGGAGTAGAGAACGTTGGCGACCCTGCCTTGGTAAGAGACGACTCTGCCGCGGGTTTCGTTCACAACGCGGCGGGATCGGTTCGTTTCCGCCTGGACGCCGCGGTACACCTGACAATGCTGGCCGTCGCAGAGGTGGTAGCCCTGGGGCCGGTGCTTCTTCTGGACGTTGGTGATGAACAGGGCATGCGTCCGAGCGATCACGGCCTGAGCCTTCAGGGCTTCTTTCGGAGAATTGATCGGCATTTCCGCAGTCAGCACTCCGTGCGTGTAGCTTTCCAAATCGACCGCGTTGACGACGCCGAGACCGTTTCCGAGAACGGAGACCTCGATCATTCCGCGCAGGCGCCGGCTAAGCCCGTGAACGCTTCCGGGCTCGCGGATCCAGATCCAGTCGCGCTCTCGCGAGGACAAGAGAATCGGAAGGCGCGAGCGCGCGAGCGCGAAGCCCTTGTCATCGAGCAATTCCAGGTAGCGCCCGTATTTCCCCTTCGCGATCCGGAGTTCCCAGTTTTCCGTGCGCCGCGCCGTCGCGAGCATCTTTCCGGCCGAATCGCGGATTTCGACGGTCGATCCGGCGGAGAAGCGAACCGCGGACCAGGGAATCGGCTTTCCCATTCCCGAGGTGCCGATCCCGACGCGAAGGATCGGGACGGCGGCATTAGGGGCCGAAACGCCCTCTCGCGGGCCGTCGGGGGCGCGCGGGGGTTTTGGCGATTGGCGCGCCGGGCGCACGCCCCGGTCCCGGCGCATGTTCCTTTCCAGCGCGCGGGCGAGTTTCAAAATCGTGCCGTTGACGGGCGCGGCGGACTTGAGCTTCCCGACCTGTTCGCGGGCTTCCTCGTACCGCCGCTGGCGCATCAAGGATTCCGCGAGTCCCAATCGCGCGCTGGTAAAGTAGGAATCCCGCACGGAGGCCGCGGCGAACGCGTCACCCGCGTCTTGGGCGTTCCCGGAGAGCTCGAGGGCGCGTCCGCGGAGGTAGTGCGCGAGAGTCATCGACGGCTGCAGCATTGCCGCCGTGGTGAGGGGTTCGACGGCGTCCGAGACGCGTCCCGATGCCAGCCGGATGCCGCCCCGCGCGATCCAGGCGTAAGCGGACTTCGGGTCGAGATCGAGCGCGTGGTCGACGGCCTTTTCCGCCGCGTCGAACTGTCCGCGGTGGAGTTCGACTTCCGCGAGAGCGGTCGCGATCCGGGCGGATTCGGGATTCAGCGCCAGAGCGTTCCGGTACCATGCGGAAGCTTCGGCGAGTTCGCCGAGTTCCGCCCAGACCACGGCTCCGTTGAGCCAGGCGGAGAGGCGCTTGGGATCGCGCGCGATCGCGCTGCGGTAGGCTTCCAGCGCGCGTCTCGGCTGTCCCGCGTAATAAAACGAATGCCCGGCGAGCAGGTCGTTCGCGGCGGATTCGGAACTCGGCTGGGCCGGAGCGAGAATCTGATCGGAAACGGCGACGAGGGCGCATACGAGAACGGTCGCTCCACCGATGCGCAGCGCCGCGCGGATCAACTTCCCCATAGCCGTGAGTGTAGCCGGGGGCTGTTACGGCTGGAATAATTTTGTGTTACAGGGAAAAGAAGCCTTTCACGGCGGCCCGGAAGGCTTCCGGGTCGTCCAAATAAAGTCCGGGGATGAAGAGAATCGGGAGGCTCATGCGCACCCAGTATAACAGGGCTGGCCGAAACCCGCTATTCGGGTTATTCTAACGGCGATGAGAGCGTCTTTTCTCGTTTTGGCCGCGGTGTTCGTTTGCTCCTGTCGGGCGCACGCGCCGGCATCGGGATCCCCTCCGGGGGCTCACCCGGAGACGTTTTACCGGGAGTTGATCGAAAACGAGTGTTCTGCGACGAAAAACGCCGAGGAAATGAATTGCTGCATAGAATCCGTGCGGCGGATGGAACGTCTCGGCTATGAGCCCCTGCCGCCGGAAGCGGACCGGTGCCCGAAGGGACAGCGCGTGTGGTCGAAGGGCTGCGCGGGGAGTCTGAGATGGTGCGCGTCGGCGCGCTGATTTTCCTGCTGCTGCCCGCTTCGGTTGGGGCCTTTCCGTCGTGCGCGGACAAGATCGACGCGGGCGCGGTCGTCTCTTGCCCGGACTCCTGGCTTGGGATTGCGCGCTGGGTCGGCTATCGCGCCTCCGAAGGGACGCTCCCGGGGGTTTACGCCGCGTCGGGAACCGCGCTCGGACGCGCGGTGGCCGCCTGGGTCGACGCGAAAGGCGCGCTGCAGGTCTACGAGGGTCCCGCGTTCGACCGCTCGCGGGGTTCGACGACGATCCGATGGAAAGGCGGCGCGGCCGAACCCGAAACCGTGTGGGCGTTCGCGATCTCCGTCGCTCCCAACGGGTCTCTTGATGCTATCGCGGTGATGGCTTCCGCAAGCGCGCCGATGATTGCCGCTGCGCACATCACGACGATCGACGCCATCGAGGCGGCGACGGGTCTCGACTTTCTGGCGGAATTGCCCGACGGACAAGAGGGCCCGTTGGAGGCCGGACGGGCGTCCGCGTTTTGGGGCGCGGCGGCGGCGCCTCCTCCCGAGCCGCCTCCCCCCCCGCCTCCGCCTGCGAAGCCCCCGCTTCCCGAACCGGTCGTGACCCCCAAGCTCGAGACGCAAAAGCCCGTCGATATGAGCGAGTCGCAGTGGGCCGCGCACCGGTCCTGGGTCGAAGGTCAGCGGCTGATGAAGGACGGGGATATGTCGGGCGCGCGCGAAGCGTTCACGAAATGCTTCGAGACCGATGAGAAGCGCAGCGATTGCTCGAGCGCCATTATGAGGACGTTCGGAGCGCGGGGATGAATCCCGCCGCCGTAAAAACCGTCATCGGGCTCGCGGCGACGCTCGGTCCGCTCCTGGGCGAACTAGTCAAAAAAGGCGGCGACCCGGAGAAGGTCGCGGCGATCGAAAAGGAGCTCAAGCACTTCGAGGAGCGCATCCTTGAAAATTTTTGGGCGCTCGAGCGGGAACTGGTCTTCGCGAAATGGGCCGCGTACGCTTCGTTGGCGATCGCGTGCCTGGCGCTGGCAATCTCGCTTAAGCGTTGATGTAGGCGTAGCGTTCGAGCGCGGTCTTATACCCCTTCTCGTTGAACGAACTCATTTTCGTTTTCAGCGAACCGAAGAGGCGGTCCATAAAGAAGAAGCAGATGCCGAAATTCGTCGTCATGCGTCCGTCGTCTTCGATCGAGAGATGATGGATGTCGTGGAGCTTGCGCACGTGGAGAAACCACGGCCGGGTGAGCGGGTTCTTCGCCATCCAGAAGGATTCCAAGTGCATGGCGTCGTGCATGACGCCGAAGATGAAGCGTCCCCAGAGCAGCGCGGCGACGACGAAAACCGCTTGAAGCACAAGCGGCATCCCGAAGGCGTAGGCCGCGCCGAAGAAGGCCGCGAGAATCAGCGCGATGGGACCCAGCCATTCGAGCCCGACGCCGTCGACTTGGGCGCGGCCGTAAGTCGAAACGAGATAATCGGCCGAGCGCATTCCGCGTTTGGGCTGATACACCTTCAGGTGATGGATCATGTGGTTCTTCGACAGAAACTCGATTTTATTGGAGTGGAGCAGGATGTGGATGAAGTAGCCGACGATCTCGGTGAAAACGCACGCTCCGACGACGGTGAAGACGAACTTGAGGGCCATAGGGGCATCTCCTGACGCTTGAAACTCCGGCCCCTATGGTGGAAAATCGAGCGGCTATTTGCAATGCTGCGCGGACCGCCTTAGAGGCGCTCAAGCTCCCGCGTCAGGGCGTCGCGCAGCTGCTTGGCGATGGCTAACTGGCTGCGGGGCAGGAACTCTTTTAGCTCTCTCTCGACCTCTTTGACGTTGAGCTTGGCGGTCTCGCGCAGCAAATCCGGCTTGGCGCCGACGATCTTCTTGATGCCGAGACGCGCGCGCATGAGAAAGTAGAGGTCGTAGAAGTCTCGCGGCTCCTTGCGGCGAAGCAGAGCCTGGATCTTCTCCGAAACCATCTCGTCCGTCGCCAGCGAGGTCAATGAGTAGGACGTCCACAGCGGGGACGTCACGAGCGTCGTCTCATGGGGCGCGGCCTTGCCGGAGGCGCGCAGGGAGACGTTCCACTCGATGCGCGCCGGCCAGTCGTAGACCTGCGTGTCCATGAGCGCGAACCATCCGCCGGACGTCTCGTTGGATTCCAGCATCTTGAAATCCAGCCCGTGCCGCGAGGCTTCCTTGGCGGTCTGCTTGAGCCATTCCCCCACGTGGTAGGGCTTGACCCAGCCGGTGAAGTCGAGGTCCTCCGAGAACCGCGGGCTGTTGCGCAGCAGGCGCAGAGCCGTGCCTCCTTTAAAGGCCGGCTTGGCGTCGACGCCTTTAATCTGAAAGAGGATGTCCAGCAGAACGTGCTGGACGTACTCGCGCACGACGCTCAGCTCCTGGGTCTGCCAGTTAGCGGAGAATTCGGTGATTTGGGATCTTGTAGAGCCGGTTCGACAAGACCCATTGGGACGGCAGTTCCCCCTCTACGGCGTACAGGCCGCGCCGGAGGCGCCGCAGGAGCCCGCTCTTCGTATAGCGGATGAGCAGGAACTTGGCCGAGACGGGCGTCGAGCCCGTCACCGCCCGGAATTCCCGGTCGGTGAACGCGCGCAGTCCCGAGGCGGCTAGCTTTTTATGCGTTTCGGCCCATTTCATATAAGTAGCTAAATCGATACTTATCTAGAATATCCTGGGGATGGGCTCATGTCAGGGTCTATCCGACGCATTGATCCCATTCGTGCTCGTCTTGATGAACGTCGTCTATGCCGCCACGGCCTATTCGGCTTCGGATAAAGCGGGGCGCCGCATTCGGGGCAATCCATGACCGCAAGATTAGAAGCCCAAGTCTCTTGGACTGCGACGCTCCGGTCCCCTTATTACTTTATATGCAATCGCCTATAAAGTAATAAGGGACCGAAAACACTTCGCAGTCCGCGACCCGGCGCCCCGACGGCAACGGGTGTTCGATTTGCAGCTAAGGCCGGAGAGACCGGAACATGGAGCGGGCGATGGGAATCGAACCCACGTCTGAAGCTTGGGAAGCTTCCGTTCTACCATTGAACTACGCCCGCGTCGGGGAGACGCCTCAAGTATACAAAACTAGACCGCCGCCGGCGCCGAGGACAGCGATTCCCGCACGCGCGCGATCGCCGCGTTCAGGTCGCCGGAAACCCGGATGAGCACGGCCCGCCGTCCCGCGTCGCACAGCGCCTCGAAGTCGCCGATGGCTTGCGCGCGAACGAGCTGCCGAAACGAGAGGTTCGCCCCCTCGATCGGAAGCTCCGGGCCGTCGTCGCGCATGAAGAGAACGAAGAGTCCGTTGTCGGCGCCGCCTTTGTGCAGCTGCCCGGTCGAATGGAGGTAGCGCGGGCCGTAGCCGAACTGACACGCGGTTCTCATCCGCTGGACGACGCTCTTTCGCAGAGCCTCAAAGCTCGCCTCGACCGAGCCGACCTGATCGGACGGCAAAAACGCGAGCAGCGCGGTGTAGTCCCCTTTACGCGCCAGGCCCCAAAACGCGTCGAGCGAGGAAACCCCCGCGGCGGGCGAAAACGCGAGTTCCGCTTCGGGAACGGGCAAGGCTCCGGTTTCCCGGAGTTGGGTCAGAAGCGCCTTCGTCTTGTCCTTCGCGGACTGGACGTCGGGCTGGTCGAACGGATTGATGCCCAATTTCGCGCCCAAGACCGCGGTGGCGAATTCCCAACGGAAGAACTCCGCCCCGAGGGCGATCGGCGAGTTCATGTCGATCTCAAAGACGGGATGGCCGTTTCCGCGCAGACTCTGAAGGCGCTGCGCGTCCGCGTGCGCCTCTGCGAGGCGGATGCGCACGAACGCGCGGTCTTCGCCGTAGTAGGCGGTCTCGACGCCGGGTTCGCCCGCCACGGGCACGACCCCGGTGCCTTCTTTGCCGGTGCTTTCCGCAATGAGCTGTTCGAGCCACAGGCTCAGGCTTGCGACGCCTTCGTCCGCGATGAAGATGATTTTATCCCGGCCTTCGGCATGCCGATCGGCGAGCCAGGTTCCGAGGGCCAGTCCGGGGTTTTCAGGGCTGTCGTCGCGGCACGCGGAGGCCATCGCCTTCGCGGTCACCAGAAGCGTGCCGGTGTCGATGCCCGCCGCCGCGGCGGGGACCATTCCGAAATAAGACAACGCGGAAAACCGGCCGCCGATGTCCGCGAAATTCAGGAAGCAGCGGCGGAATCCCCGCTCCGCCGCGAGGGATTCGAGCTGCGAGCCCGGATCCGTGATCGCGACGAAGTTCTCCCCTCTGGGGATTTTCGACCAGGCGTGATCGAAGAACCGCATGGGTTCGGTCGTGGATCCCGACTTGCTCGCGACGATAAACAGCGTCTTCTCCGGGTTCGACGCACCCAGCACCGCCTCGACCGTTTCGGGTTCCGTGGAGTCGAGAACGCGCAGGACCGGGAACCCGGTCTTGGCGGAAAAGCTGCGGCGCAGCACTTCGGGGGCGAGGCTCGATCCGCCCATCCCGAGAACGACGACGGCTTCAAATCCCGCCCGGCGGACGTCGTCGGCGAACGCGCTCAACTCATCCGTCCGGGCGGCCATCGTGTCGGCGACTGTGAGCCAGCCGAGCGAGTTCTCGATCAGCGTCTTATGAGATGGCTCGTCCTTCCATACGGAGGCGTCCTTGCTCCAGATCCGGGAGACGAGGCTCTCACTCTCCGGCGACGGGTTGGAATCTCCCTCCGGGTTTCCCGGGTCACGGGACCTCATTGAGGCGACCTTATCCTTCAAGTGATGCATCAAACCCGCGAAGGCGTCCGCGAAGGATTTGACGCCCTTTTCTTCGAGTTCGTTTGTCACCGCGGAGAGATCGACGCCCTCGGCGGTGAGCGCCTCGAGCCGTCCTTTGGCTTCTTCGACGCCCGCGGTGATCGTCTCCGCGGCCGTTCCATGGTCGCGGAAAGCCTTCCAGGTCGTCGGCGGGATGGTATTCACCGAATCCGGCCCGATCAAAGAGTCGACGTACAGCGTGTCCGGGTAGGACGGGTCCTTCGTTCCGGTGGAGGCCCACAGCGGCCGCTGGACGCGCGCGCCCTTTTGCGCGAGGGCTTTCCACCGTTTCGAGGAAAATACCTTTTGGAAGAGTCGATAGGCCGTCTTCGCATTCGCGATCGCGATCTTCCCTCGAAGCGGGGAATCCGGCGGCAGTCGGTCGTCGACGGCGGAGTCGATGCGGCTGACAAAAAAGCTCGCGACCGACGCGACGCTATTGAGCGGCGCGCCGTTTTGCGCGAGGCGTTCGAGGCCTTCGAGGTACGCGTTCATGACTTCCATGTAGCGCTCGAGCGAGAAGATGAGCGTGACGTTGATATTGATCCCTTTTCCGATCGAGGACGCGATCGCGGGGAGTCCTTCCTTCGTCGCGGGGATCTTGATCATCACGTTCGGGCGGTCCACCTCCGCGAACAGACGCTCGGCTGCGGCGGACGTTCCCTCGGTGTCGTAAGCGAGCGTCGGGGAGACTTCCAGGCTGACGTAGCCGTCGACGCCCGCGCTTTCCTCATAGACGGGCTTGAGGATGTCGCAGGCGTCCTGGATGTCGCGGATCGCCAAGCGTTCGAAAATCGCCTCCGGTTCGAACACGCCGGCGTCGAGCGCCGCTTGAATGCCTCCGTCGTAATCCGATCCGCTCGAGATGGCCTTGTCGAAGATCGACGGGTTGGACGTGACCCCTTTGACGCCGTCCTCCCCCAGCATCTTCGCGAGTTCGCCCGATTCGAGCATCGGCCGGCTGATGAAATCCATCCACGGGCTCTGCCCGAAATTCGACAGATCCTTAAGGGGGTTGGACATATGTTTTTCTCCTTTTCAGCACCGGGCGTTTCCTGAGCGCCCGGCACAGCGGCACTTTCGTGCCGCTAGTGTTTCGCGAGAGTCAGAAACTCATCGCGCGTGCGAGCGTCCTCACGAAAAATCCCGAGCATCGCGCTCGTCAACGACGGCGAGTGCGCGCTTTGCGCTCCGCGCATTTCCATGCACATATGACGAGCGCGGATGATCACTCCGACGCCCTTGGGCTTCAGTTTTTCTTCGAGCGTTTCCGCGATTTGCTGGGTCATCCGTTCTTGAACCTGAAGGCGACGCGAAAATACACCGACGATTTTCGGGATCTTGGAGAGACCGACCACCCGTTTCTCCGGAATGTAGGCGACCGTCGCCTCTCCGAAGAACGGGAGCAGATGATGCTCGCAGAGCGAGTAAAAACTGATGTCCTTGACGATGACCATCTCGGAGTATTGGACGTCGAAGAGGGCCTCGTTGATGAGCGCGTCGATGTCCACCGCGTAGCCCGCCGTAAGTTCCCTGAGGGCCTTTTCCACGCGCAGGGGCGTTTTTATCAGCCCCTCGCGCGAGGGATCTTCCCCAAGGTCCTTGATGATCTCGCGGACGCGGTCCGCGATCGTCGTCTCGGTCACCGGGTTCACAGCGTGGTCAGATATTCAAGCAGGGTCCGGACCATCGTGCCGGTCCCTCCCGGACGGCAGTAGTCCCCGCCCCCGTCGGTCCACGCGGGCCCGGCGATGTCGAGATGAATCCAGGACTTCGCGTCGACGAATTCCTGCAGGAAGAGGCCGGCCGTGATCGTGCCGGCTTCTCCGCGGTTTCCGATGTTCTTGAGGTCTGCGACCTTGCTCTTGATTTGCTTCTTGTAGTCTTCGACGAGCGGAAGCTCCCAAATCTGTTCCTGGGTCTTCTTCGCGACGCCGAGAAGCTTTTGCAGCGCGGCGCGGTCGTTGGTCATCGCGGCGGTGACGTCGTTGCCGAGGGCGACGACTGCGGCTCCCGTGAGAGTCGCGAGATCTACGATCAGGTCAAACTTGAGCTTCGACGCGTACACAAGGGCGTCGGCGAGGATCAAGCGGCCTTCCGCGTCGGTGTTGAGAATCTCGATCGTCTTTCCGTTGGAGGCCTTGACCACGTCGCCGGGCTTAATCGCGTCGCCTCCGGTCATGTTGTAGGTCAGGGGCGTGATGGCGTGGACCTCGGCTTTCACGCCGAGCCTCGGCAGGACCCGCATGACGGCGAGTACCGTCGCGGCGCCGGCCATGTCGCACTTCATCGTTTCCATGGAAGCGGCGGGCTTTAGAGACAATCCGCCGGAATCGAAGACGACGCCCTTGCCGACCAAGGCGATCTTTTTCTTGGCCTTGCCCTTCGGCTTGTAAGTAAAATGGAGCATGAACGGCGGCTGCGAGGAGCCGCGGCCGACGGCGAGAAAAGAACCCATGCCGAGCTTCTCGGCCTCTTTCTTGTCGATGACCTTCAGCGTGACTCCGCCGCCGATTTCCTTCTTGGCGGTTTTCATCAGCGCTTCCGGGCTTTGGTCGGAAGGTCCGTCGTTGACGAGGTCGCGGACCCAGCAGACGGCTTCGGCGAAGAGCGCGGCGCGCTCGAGCGCGGCCTGAGCCTTGCTCTTCTCGCCGGCCTTTTGGGTCAGCAGGACGGCCGATTCAAGCTTGCGGTCCTTGCAGGGTTCCGTGTACTTGTTGAAAGAGTACGCGGCGAGCATCAGCCCTTCAGCCGCGGCCTGCAGATCGCCGGGGGCGGAGAACCAAATCGACTTGAAGCGGGTCTTCGCCGCGCCGAAGAGAGCGGCGGCGGCTTTTCGCTGGCAGTCGGCGGTAAAGCCTTTCTTCTTGCCGAGGCCGACCACGAGGAGGCGGCGGGAGGTTTCCCCGTCCGAGGCGCGCAGCGAGGCTGTTTCGCCGGCCTTTCCTTTGAAGCCTTCGTCCTCGAGAGCCGCGTTGATCTCTTTTTTCGCGGCGTTGGAAAGGAAGGGCGCGGCGATGCCGCCTTCCTCAAAGGCGAAAAGACCGAGAGGCTCGTCGTTTTGTCTGAAATCCTTGATCGATCCGGCCTGGACGTTCATTTTGCTCATGGGTTCCTCCTCCGAGATGCTCGACGATTATAGAAAAATTGCGTTCGCCCCGCCCGCTCAACGATCGAACAGGAATCGGGACAATCCCATTCCCGCGGCGCCGCCCGCGAGCGGACCCGCCCAATAGACGTAATGCTGATGCCAGTACCCCGTCGCCAGAGCGGGCCCGAAGGCGCGCGCGGGGTTGAGTGCCGCCCCGGTCAACGGTCCGAGGACGAGAGCGGCGGACGCGGCGACGGCGCCGGCCGCGATCGCTGTGAAGATCAAAGAGGCGCGGCCGGAGCGGTCCGCCGCGCCGGGCGCGTAGACGGCCATCGCGAGCATCATCGTGGCGACGGCTTCGAGCAAAGACGCGCCGCGAAACCCGACTCCCGAGGGCATCGGGGTTCCCAGAAACGGCGCTTCGGCGAGAATCGGAGCGTGGGCGAACGCCCTTGCGAGGAAAAGACCCGCCAGCGCCGCGGCGAAAAGCTGGCTGACCAGGCAAAGCGCGCCTTGCACGATGTCGAGTCGGCGGGCGGCGACCAGGCCGAGCGTGAAGGCCGGGTTGAACTGACCGCGGGCCGCTTTTCCGAAAATTCCGAATACGGCGGCCACCGTAAGTCCTACGCCGAGTGCGATTCCGGCGGGGCCGATCGACCCGCCCAAGCTGGCATCGGAGCAGACCACTCCGGCGGCGAAGAAAACCCAAGCGAAGGTCCCCAGGAATTCTGCGATAAGCGCTCGGAGATTGCCGGCCACGGGTTATTGAGCGACGAGATCGACCTTAAGTTGTTTGCGGTTGTGATTTTGGAGGCTGACCTGGGCCGCCACCTGACGGGCGACGCTTCTCAGCGCGGTGGACGTCGGGCTGTTCGGATCGACGAGGACGGCGGGGGTCCCGTTCTCCGCCGCGAGGCAGACCGCCGGGTCGAGGGGAATTTCGCCTAAGAACGGAATGCGGTGCTCGTCGGCCAGTTCCCTCGCTCCGGCCTTTTTGAAAATCGGCGTCACGGTGCGGCAGTTCGGGCACACGAACTCGCTCATGTTCTCGACGAGTCCGAGGATCGGCACGTTCATTTTTTTGAACATCGCGACGGCCTTGCGAACATCCGAAAGGGCGATCGACTGGGGCGTCGAGACGACGACGGCGCCGACGAGCGGAACGGACTGGCAAAGACTCAACTGCACGTCCCCGGTGCCGGGGGGCAAATCAATGATCAAGTAGTCCAATTCCCCCCATCGGACGTCCTTCAGGAATTGCTGAATCGCGCCGTGAAGCATCGGACCGCGCCAAATCGCGGGCTGATCCGCCTTCATAAGGAACCCCATCGAGAAAACCTTGACGCCGTGGTTTTCGGGGGGCGTTATCTTGTTTTCCCCGTCGGCCTCGGGGACGTAGTCGTGGATGCCGAACATCTGGGGCTGGTTGGGGCCGTAGACGTCGGCGTCCATCAGGCCGACCCGCGCCCCTTCCCGGGCCAGAGAAACCGCTAAATTGGCCGCGACGCTGGACTTCCCCACCCCGCCCTTGCCGCTGCCGACCGCGACGAGGTTCTTCACACCGGGAGGAAGCGCCTGACTCAGGCGCACGTCCTGCTTCACGTCGGAGACCATGTTGATTTCCACCGAGGTGATTCCGGAGACCTTCTCGAGGGCCGCGCGAGCCTCGCGCTCCATGCGTTCCTTCAGCGGACAGGCCGGAGTCGTCAGACGGTAGTCGAAGCGAACGGTTCCGTTCTCGACCGTCAGATTCTGAACCATCTCAAGCGACACGATGTCCTTGCCGAGCTCGGGCTCGATGCAAGAGGAAAGGGCCTTTAAAATTTGTTCTTTCGTCGGCATGCAGGCATCATAGCAAAAAAGAAACCTGACCCTGAGGATCAGGTTTTGAGCGAAACGCGGTGAGCAATCAGTCGGGTATGATGATCGAGTCGAGACCCTCGGGCGGCGGCGGGAAACGCGGGTCCATCGCTTCCATCGTCTTGCGCAATATCCTCGCGATCACGAGGCTGCGATACCATTTATGGTTGGCGGGGATCACGTACCACGGGGCCCGCGCAGTGCTCGTTCGGGCGAGCATTTTTTCGTAGACGCGCATGTACTGCTCCCAAAGCGCCCGCGATTTCAGATCGTTCGGATCGAACTTCCAGGTCTTCTCGGGGTCGTCCAGGCGCGCCTGCAGGCGGCGTTTTTGCTCGTCTTTGGAAATGTGAAGGAAGAATTTGACGACGGTCACTCCCTTTTCCGCGAGATTACGTTCGAACGCGTTGATCTCGTCGTAGCGCCCTTCAACGACCGCGGCCTCCTCGGTTTTCAGGACGCTCGGGACCAGAATGTCCTCGTAGTGAGAGCGGTTGAAGACCCGCATCATGCCGGGTTTGGGGAGTTCCTTTTTGATCCGCCAGAGATAGTGATGCCGGGCTTCCACGGCGGAGGGCTTCTTAAAGTTGGACACGCGCACCCCTTGGGGGTTGAGCGGGCCGATCACCCAGCGAATCGTGCCGTCTTTCCCGCCGGTATCCGGCGCTTGAAACACGATCAAGACGGAGCGTTTCCCTTCCGCGTAAAGACGCTGCTGCAGCGCCTGCATCCGCTCGGTTTCCTTTGCGAGCTGCTTGAGCGCCTTCTTCTTCCCCTTCTTGTTCTTGGAAAAGTCACCCGTGTCGTCGGGGTCGTAGTCGGAGAGCCTCAGGGATTTGCGCTTCGACGGCTCGACCCGGTACGCGTCGAGTCCGTCGCCGAACGCGTCGAAGGAGCCCGTCGGAACGCCCGCGTCGTCCGCCGCGTTAACACCCCCGTCGTAAGCCATCGAAAAACTCCTCCCGGCGTTTTGCGCCGCGTTCCCCCGTTCCGACGGGTCCAAGTCGGACGGGCGTCGGCGCCTTGGAAAACACGGCGGGGCCGCACCAAGCGGGAGAAGCCGCGAACGCGAGCAATAACGGGGACAGTCTCATCTTCCCTAGTTTAGCGTCATTAAAAGACCCGGACCTGCGCCTTTCGGGCAGGTCCGGGCCGTAATAGGTCCCAACGCGTTTAAGGTCCTTAGGGGACGGCGTCAGTTTTCGATCGTGACCGATTCGATTTCGTCGCCTTGCCGGATCGCGTTGACGACCTCCATGTCCGAGGTTCTCCCAAAGACGGTGTGCTCCCCGTCCAGGTGCGGGCAGGCGACGTGGCAGATGAAGAATTGGCTTCCCCCGGTATTGCGTCCGGCGTGCGCCATCGAGAGCGTCCCCGGGAGGTGCTTATTGGCGTTGAGTTCGCACTTGATCTGATAGCCCGGACCGCCGGTGCCGGTTCCGTTGGGACAGCCGCCCTGAATCATGAAGTTGGCGATGACTCGGTGAAAAGCAAGTCCGTCGTAAAACCCCTTCTTGGAAAGATCGGTGAAGTTCTTGACCGTGTTCGGGGCGTCCTTCTCGAATAGATCGATGGTCATTGTCCCCTTACTGGTCTTCATGATGGCTTTAGGCATATCTCCCCCTTGGGTGTTTACTCTATCATCTTCGGATGGTTTTTCCGAAGGCGTAGCCGAGGGTGAGGCGGTGGGTTTGGCCGAGCGCGCCGAACGGACGCCAGGCGTAATCGACGGCGAACGCGTGCATTTTCATGCCGAGCCCAAACGAGATTCCCGAGAAGCCGTCGAGGTCCGACGCGCCGCTGCGGCCGTTGTAGCCGCCGCGAATCGCGAGGACGAGACTTTCTTCGACGGCGAACAGCCCTTCCGCTCCCAGGGCCGGGTACGGACGGTTGTCGCGGGTCAAGACGATGTCACCCGCGATCACGAGAAAATCGGCGGGCCGGAGGCTGTTTCCGAAGCGGACCGTAACCGGGAGCGGATCGCGCTGGTTGTCAAAGCGCAGGGCGCCCCCGAAATTACCGGCCGCCGCGGCGAGGGTCCACGGCCAATCGTAGAGGCGGCTCCGGTACCGCAGTCCCGCGTCGACCGCTCCGGTCGAGGCGCTCTTTTGGATGCGGGAGTCGATGTACTTGAGGGCGAGACCGAAATCGATGGAGTCCGTCAGGGAACTTCCCCATCCCGCGGAGATCGCGAGGTCGCGGGGAGTGAAGGTTCCCCCCGTCGCCTGTCCCGTGTTGATCCGCTCCTCCAGCCGCCCCGCGTTCAGGTACTGGAGGCTGAGCGCGAGCGATCCCAAAACGCTGGGCCGCATAAAGCGGCGGCGGGGCTGCACCAACGGGGCGATGGGCTTGGCGAACGCCGCGTAGTCGTAAAAAACATCCTGGAACAGGAAGGCGTGAGTCGCGGTGACGTGCGAGCGCGTGACCATCGCGAGTCCGGCGGGGTTCCAGTACAGCGCCGACGAATCCTCCGCCACGGCGCTCATCGCGTGCCCCATCGCGACGCCGCGCGCGTCGGGCCCGAATTTCAGGAATTCCCCGGATGAAGTGCCCGCTTGCTTCGTCGCCGCGCGCGCCGCGCCGGGAAGAAGGGCGAGAGAGAACGCGAGGACGGCGGCGATCGTCTTCATGTCAGCGTTGAATCGCGAATTTCTTGACGACCGTCGCGCCCGTATCGGATTTTACGTAGGCAAAATACACCCCGCTCGCCACGGGCAGGCCTCCCTGGTTTCGGCCGTCCCAAATCGCGGTTCCCGCGTCCGGACCGCTGAAGGGAACGTCCACCACCCGTTCGCCGCTGAGCGTGAAAATACGGATCACGCCGGAGGTCGGAAGATTGTCGATCGCCAGTCCGGTTCTGCTTCCGAACGTAACGGAATCGAAGTTTCCGCTGCTGCCGGGCTTCCAGGGATTCGGATAGACTCGGACCGTGTTCACGTCGGACTTGACCCCGGTCGGTCCGAACAGCGCGAAAACCGAGAAGTGACTGGTTTGCCCGTTGACGCGTTTGTTCGCCGTGTCCACGGTCGTCGCGAGCGGTTCCCAGCGAACGACCGCCTCGTTGAGCGTGTACATGGTCAGACGCGTGACCGGCAGGGGCGGATCGGTTCCATCGACCAGCAGGTTCCCGTCGGAGTCGGGATAGGGGATAGAGACAGTGACCGAGCTGTGCAGGTTTTCGGTGAAAGCGGATCCGTTGACGTTGGCGACGATCTCGATGACGCTGTCGGGGACATAGGTCTGTCCGGTCGGGGGAGCGGCCAGCCCGTCGGTAAGGATGCCGGTGTTGATCTTGATGGGAGAGGTCAACGGCGTTCCTGAGACGAGGATCGTCGCTTGATTTCCGAAGGCGTCCGCGGGGATCGTCAACCGGGTGTTCTCGTTCGGGGACGGCGCCGTGAATGTGCCCGGCGACGCGCTTTGATAGAGCCCGAGAATCTCCGCGGCCGAGAGCGCGCGGGTCTGGATTTGCGCCTCGTCGATCGAGCCGTTGAAGCCCCGGTCGTAGGACGCCGAGCCGCTTTGTCGGTTTCCGATCGTCAGGTCGTGGGTATCCGCGCGGCGGGCGGCGATTCCCCCCCCCACCAAGGCGGCGGAACTGGTCTGCACGCCGTCGACGTAGAGGCGCAGGAGAGCTCCCGCGCCGGAGACATAGACGCCGGTGAGATGCGTCCACTTTCCGGTCGCCAGCGTCATCGTCGATTTAATCGAATGCTGGGCGTTGGCCGAATCGACGATTTTAAACGACCATTCGCGTGTGGGAGTGGTTTCGAGCGCATAGGATTCAAACGATCCCGAGCCCTTCACGACGATCCCCGCGCCGCCGACCTGATTGAACGAGTCGGGATAGACCCACGCGGAAACCGTGATGTCCCCTGTCGTTTCCAGATTGGCCTTGCTGCCGACGCGGCAGAGGGTGTTTTGAATGCCGCTAAAGCGCACCGCGTTGCCGAGCCCGCTCATCCCGGAGGTGAAGGTCGGAGTCGAGCAGTTGACGAAGCCGCAGGTGAGCTGCGCCTGATTGGCGTTGCCCGAAGCGTCCGTCGAGAGCGTGCCGGAGGATTCGTCGAAATGCCACACGCCGACGCTGCCGCTGGTCGGGGAATACGGAGTCGAGGGCGCCGAGGCCGAGGAGATGCCGACGAACTGGGTGGTCTGGGTTTGGGTCGCGGCGGTGAACGCGGAGACAATCCCGTCGCCGTTCACCGAACGCACCTTGACGTGATAGACGGTCGCCGGGACAAGATTCGTGAAATTGGCGGAGGTGCCCGAGACCGAAACCGTCTGCGCGATCACGCCGAACGCCGCCGAGGTCGAGACGACCGCTTGAAAAACCGTGTTGGCCGGGTTCGAGTTCAATCCCCAACTGATCGCGAGCGTCGTCGAACCCGCCGTGACCGACGGCGGGCCGGTCGGGACGTTCGCGTGCGTGTAAACGCCGACGTCGGCGCCGAAGAGCCCGTTTCCGGAGGCGTTGTCCGCCCGAAGTTTTCCGACGATCTGAGAGTTGGCCGCCACCCCGGTTTGGTTGAACGAGGTTCCCCCGGTCACGACGATGTCCGCGCCGGTGTTCGCGTTCACGAGCCGGTAGCTCGTCGCCGTCGGAACCGCCGACCAAGACCAGGCGATCGAGGAGACCCCGAGGGCGCTCGCGCTCAGGCTCGTCGGGGCTGCGGCGAGCGTCGCGAACGAGCCGGTCAGGAAGCCGGTAAAGGTTTGCCCGAGCGCGTCGCTCGCCTGGCCGTTCTTGGCGCGTACGCGAACGTTGTAGGTCGTATTCGGCAAAAGCCCGCCGACTCCGAGCGAAACGGCGACGAGGTTGTCGGAGATCTGGGCCGGCGTCGAAAAAACCGTCGTGAAGTTGTCCGATGACAGACTGACTTCATAGCGCGTATAGCCGGGATTTCCGGCGGCGCTCCACCCGATTACGACGCTTCCGGTCGATACGGCGGAGAGGCTTAAGGTCGTCGGGATCGCGGCCTGCGTGTAGGTCGTGGCCGATCCCGACAGCGCGCCGTTTCCGAACGCGTCCACCGCGCGGACGACGCGTCCGTACGCGGTGTTCGCCGCGAGGCCGCCGGTTTCCGAGAACGCGAGATCGGTTTTCGTCGGATCGCCGGCGCTGACGTCGGCGTTGGTGGCGGCGTTGAGCACCTGGTAGATCGCGCCGCCTCCCCCCGCGGAGAGGCAGTAGCGCGAGGGCGCGGTCCAACTCCACGCGATCGAGGTCGTTCCGGACGGGGAACCGGCGAATAGCGTCGGCGCCGTGGGCGGCAGTTCAAAGATGTCCAAGGTCACGTTCGAGAACGAGGTGTTGCCGCTCATGTCCTGGAACAGCCAACTGACGAAGTTTTGGTTGCCCGGAACGAACGGGGCGGCGGTGTAGGTCGCGGTGACCGCCGAAACCGTTCCGTTGGTCGCGCTGCCGCTGTAGGCGACGGCGCCCGCCGGAATCCGCGTCTTTACGCGAGGGCCGCTCGAACCGGAGGTGCTGATTTCGACGATGCCTGAGTAGTAGTCCGCGGCGATGTCCTTGTCGGATAAGCCTCCGCGCAGGATGCGGACCTCGTCGATTTGCCCGTCGAAGGTCGTTCCGCCTACCGAGGGCCGGTGTCCGATGTACACGTCTTTGTTGACGTCGAGGAGCTCCGCGTCGAAGCCGCCAACTCCGCTAACTCCGCCGGAGGCGATCATCACGTCGTTGAGATAGAGTTTCGCGGCCCCCCCCCCAAAGGTGAGCGTCGCCAACTGCCAGACTCCGGTGCGCACGAAGCCGCCGGAGCTTTTGATCACGTTGTTGACCCGGCCCGAGGAGATCAAGTTCGCGTACAAGTCCCCCGAGGCGGAGACCGAGTGCCAGAAGTGCAGCCCGATCGGCGTCCCGCCCGCCGGATCGTTGAACTCGACGATCGGGTCGCTGCCCAGGCTGTCGGGGTTGATCCAGGCCTGAATCGTGATCTGGGAGGTCGTGTCGGCGAGGTTGGCCGACTTCAACACCCGGATGAACTGGCCTGCGGCCGTAAAATCGATGCAGTCGCCCGCGCCCGTAAATCCCGCTCCCGCGCACGAGGCCGGAGGAGTCGGATTGTTCGCGGCGACGGCGTTGTGGGCGAAGGTCGTGTCGTCGGTATAGGTGAGAGCCGCTTCGTCAAAGTGCATCAGCAGCTTCGTTCCCGTGCGGGCGTTGGCCCCGCCGGTATGAGCGGATTGGCCGAAGCGCAGTCCCGAGCCGGTGTCTTGAAGCGTGATCTGAAGGTTGGGGCTCGCCGTTCCGAGCGTCACGTCGCTGATCAAGGACCCCAGACAATCCGTGTTAAGTCGGTTAAAGAGCAGCGGCGCGTTGGAATCGGCGGCGGACGCCGGTCCGCGCGCCGCGAGGACGAAGAGCAGCGGCAAAAAGAGAAGCGTCCGGAAACGGGATCTCAGTAGCATGGTTGCGGTTTTGACGCGTCTGACGGCTCCCCGCTGAGTATAACAGGGGAAGGAGTCCGGCACCATTACCGTTTTATGTCTTTCGGGTTTTAAGAAAGTTCAAAGCTTCGCTGCGGTTCTTGACGATTCCCTCGGCCTGGGCTTCGGTCAGGGCCTCAAGGGCTTCGCCCACTCCGGGGCCGGGAGCGATTCCAAGGGCCTTCATCACCGAATTCCCGTCCAGCAGACGCTGCGGACGCGAGGTCTCGGGTCGGTTGAACCACTGGTCGAGCAGGTAGGAAACGACCTGAAGATGGAAAAGCGTTTTCCGGGCGTCTTCCGAGCGAATCCGGGAGAGATCCGAGCGGTGCGGGTCTTCCGTGACCCGGTCGAGAATCGATCTCAGGGCGGCGGGGGCCAGGTAGCTCGCGTGATCGGCCCAGCAGACCGCGAGGAGGCGCACGCCGTGGGTGTCGAGGTCGCGAAAGAACCGGAAGACGGCCTTATCGCTGACGATCTTATTCGCCGCGAGGTTTCCGGGACGCAGATGATGATGGACGCAAACCCGGATCGTTTCGGCTTCATCTCCGGAAAAGCGCAGGCGTTTGAGAATCTCCAGGCTCATCGCCGCGCCGCGCGACTCGTGACCGAAGAAGCGGAGTCTTCCCTTGATCTTCTTCGCGGTGGCCGGTTTGGCGACGTCATGGAGCAGGCAGGCAAGGCGTACGAGGGCTTTCGGATTCGAACCGGGAGGCAGGCCCGCGGCGAGGGCCTCTTCGAAGCGCCCGGACCAGTCCGGATAGACCTTGCCGGGATCCGCGAGCAGGCGGTCGGCGCGGTCGACCACGGCCAGCGAATGCTTCAGCACCCCCCCGGGGCCGTAGTACACCTCGGCGCAGCGGCGCGAGTCTTCCAGTTCGGGGAACACGGCCGTTAAAAGGCGCGTCTCGTCCATCGCGCGCAATCGCGCGGCGCTGTCGTCGACCGAGAGAATCCCCAACAGTTCGGAGCGGACGCGTTCCCCCGCGGCGGAGGAGATGCGTTTGGCGTGCGTTCGGATCGCCCGCACGGTTTTCCCATCGAGTTTCAGGTCCAAAGTCGCCGCGAGGCGGTAGGCGCGCAGCATGCGAAGCGGATCGTCCCGGAACGCGTTCGGGTTCGCCGGGGTCAAAGTCCGGCGGCTGAGATCCTTCAATCCGGAAAACGGATCGAGAAGTCCCTCTCCGGCGAGCGGCAGTCGGACGGCCATCGCGTTGACGCTGAAATCCCGGCGCGAAAGATCCTCGCGGATCGTCGCCCCTTGAATCTCGGCGACGTCGATTTGGAGACCCCGCTCCCTCGTTTTCCCCGCCTTGACGACGATCCGGTAGACGCGAGAGGCTTCATCGAGAACGACGAAGGATCCGCGCAGGCGGCGGGCGACGCGCTGAGCGAAGGGTTTCGCCGGGGCCGCCGCGGCGAGGTCGATGTCGACGAGTTCCCCTTCCCGCTTAAGGGCGCGGTCCCGCAGCGTCCCGCCGACGACGAAGACGCCGCCCTCATGCTCGCCGGCGAGCGGCTCGAGTTCGCGGATCGCGCCTTCGCGGCCCAGCAGCTTGAGCCAGTCGGGTCTCATGCCTATTTCCCCGTTTTTTCCAGTTCGCGTTGGCGAAGCACGCGCTTGAGCGTCTTTTGCAGCGCGTTCTTGGGCAGTTCGTTCAGAATCTCGATGTCGCGGGGGCGTTTGTAGGCGTCGAGATGCTTCCGGCAGAATTTGTGGAGTTCGGCCGTGTCGGCCTCCGCCCCTTCGGCGAGCACGATGAACGCCTTGATGCGTTCGTCTCCCGACTCGTCGGGGATGCCGATGACCGCGGCTTCCTGGATGTCCGGATGCTCGATAAGCACTTTCTCCACTTGGGCGGAGAACACCTTGAGACCCTTCACGATGATCATGTCCTTCTTGCGGTCCCGGATGAACAAATAGCCGTCCTCATCGATGAGTCCGACGTCTCCGCTTTTGAACCAGCCTTCCGCGTTCACGGCGTCGCGTGTGGCCTTCTCGTTCTTATAGTACCCCTTCATGATGTTGGGGCCCTTGATCTCAATCTCCCCTTCGCCTCCGGAGGGCAGTTCGCGGCCGTCATCGGAGATGATCCTGACGAACACGTCCCGGATGGGCTTGCCGACGCTGCCGACCTTCGGGCGGCCGACGGGGTTGAAGGTCGCGACCGGGGAGGTTTCGGTGAGCCCGTACCCTTCGGTGATCCCGACGCCGAAGGCGCTCTTGAAATCATCGAGCGTCTTCTTTCCCAGCGGCGCGGCGCCGGAAACCGCGACGCGCACGGTGCGGAAAAACCAGAGCCGCAGCACCCACTTCTTGAAGCCCGTCGCCTGCTTGGCAAGAAGCGAGTAAATCTGCGGAACCGCGGCGAAAACAGTCACTCGGTGACGGGCCATCAAGTTGAGCCAGGGCTTCGGGGGAGCGACCGCCGCGATCGTGACGTTTTTCGCCCCGAGGCGCAGCGGGATCAAGGTGCAGCAGGTCCACGCGAAGGTATGGAACATCGGCAATAGCGTCAGGGAAACGTCCGTCTCCCGGAGTCCGAACGCGTCGATGCTGGCATCGATGTTGGACACGAGATTGGCGTGGGTGAGCATCACGGCTTTCGGGTTGCCGGTGGTCCCCGAGGTGAAGAGCATCGTGACGGTGTCGTCGGGGGAGGTCTCGACGGCAGCGGCGATCGGGGCGGCCGTGTCGACGAATTCCCCGAAATGTTCGACGCCTTCCGGGTCGCGCGACCCGTCGCTCGACAAGACGAGCTTCAAGGAGGGAACCTCGTCTTTCGCTTTCAAGATTCCTTTGAGGAACTCGCGCTGGGCCACGACGGCTCTCGCCTCGACATGGTGGAGCATGTAGGCCAGTTCCTCGGGCTTTTGAACCATGTAGTTGATCGGAACCGCGATCGCGCCGATCCGAAGCAGTCCGAAGTAGGCGACGATGAAATCGGGACCGTTGCGCAGGATGATCGCGACGCAGTCCCCTTTCCCGACGCCTCGCGAGCGGAAGGCCGAGGCCGCGCGCAGGACGCGCTCGCGCAGCGTCTCGAACGAAAGAGAGCGCTCTTCCCCGCCTTTTCCTTCAACCCATACAAGGGCCGCCTTTTCGGGAACGCGCGAGGCCGTCTGATCGAGCATCTGATTTAGATTCATCACTTTTGCCGCGGATCGAGGATGTCCCGGAAGGCGTCTCCGAGCAGGTTCCAGCCGAGAACGAACAGAAAAATCGCGCCCCCCGGGAAGGCGACGGTGTGCCAGTAATCGAGCGGGCTCCCCGACGCGCCGATGATCCAGTTGCGCGACATCGCGATGAGCTGGCCCCAGTCGGCGTACCCGACCGGCGCGCCGAGACCGAGAAAGCTCAGCGCGGCCGCCGAGAGCACGATCGCGCCCGTATCGAGGGACGCGACGACGAGCACCGGATAGATGGAGTTCGGGATCACGTGGCGGATCAGGATGCGGCGGTCGCTCGCTCCGAGCGCGCGCGCCGCCAGGACGAACTCGCGCTGCTTGACGGTGAGAACGTCCCCGCGGATCAAGCGCGCGTAGGTGGGCCACGAGACCGCCGCGAGGGCGACGATGACGTTGCCCAGGCTCGGCCCCCGGACCGTGACGATGACCACCGCCAAAATAATGCTGGGCAGCGCCATGACGATGTCGGTGAAGCGCATCAGGGTCTCGTCGACCCAACCGCCGTAGAAGCCGCCGATCCCTCCGACGACCATCCCAAGCAGCATCGAGACGAGCACGACGGCGACCCCGATCTTAAACGCGGTCCGGGTCCCCCAGACGATGCCGTAGTAAAGATCGAACTGCTGTTCGGTGGTTCCGAACACGTGTTCCCGGCTCGGACGCACGGGATCGGGGCTGTACCCGTCCTGCGGAATCAGATAGTAGTCTCGCGAGTTCGGCTCCGGGGGCGCGAGAATCGGGGCCAGCACGGCAATCGACGTGAACGCCAGAATCAGGCCTAGGCCGACCAACGAGAGCGGGCGGCGCTTGAGGCGCTTCCAGGTTTCCGCGGAGAATTCTCGGAGTCGTTCCCTCATTGGAAGCGAATCCTCGGGTCGACGACGGCGTAGAGGATGTCGGCGACCAGGTTGCCGAGCACGAACAACGTCGAGGTTAGAAGGGCCACGCCCATGACGCCGGGGATGTCGAGCTGCACCGCGGCTTGGGCGACCCAGCGGCCGATGCCCGGGTAGGCGAACACCGTTTCGGTGATCAGCACGCCTCCGAGCAGCTGCACGAAAAGAATCGACGCGATCGTGATGACCGGAATCCACGCGTTGCGCCGGGCATGCTTGTTGATGACGACCGATTCCGGAAGGCCTTTCGCCCGCGCGGTCCGGACGTAGTCCTTGCCCAGCTCTTCGAGCATCGACGAACGGGTGATGCGCACGAGCAGCGCCATCGTGATGTAGGTGAGCGACGACGCGGGTAAAATAAGGTGCTTGAGCGCGTCGAAAAACACCCCGATGCGTCCGTTGAGCAGGGAATCGACGGTGACCATGCCGGTATAGGCGGCGTAGTTCCCCCCGTTGATGATGAGATCCGAGGCGAGGGAATAGCGCCCCGGCGGGAAGAGCTTCAGCATGCCGTAGAAGACCATGAGCAGCAGCAGTCCGAGGACGAAGGAGGGCAGCGAGTATCCCGTGATCGCCACGAAACGGGAGAAATGGTCGATCCATTTGTCCCGGTAGACCGCGGAGAGGGTGCCGAGCCAGACGCCGATCACCATGATGGGGATGAAGGCGAGCACCGAGAGCTCGATCGTCGCGGGAAAGAACGAACGGATGGCTTCGGTCACGGGCATCTTCGCCGTTTCGGAGTAGCCGAGGTCGCCTTTCGCGACTCTCGCGATCCAGCGGACATATTGCTTGTGGAACGGGTCCTTGAGTCCGTACTTGCGGATGACCTCGTCGAGGGCCGCCAGCTGCCGGGGGTCCTTCACGTAGATCGAGGCGCGCATTTCCGGCGAGAGCGTGTTGAAGAGGCCGAACAGCAATACCGTCACTCCGAAGAGCACGAGGGGCAGCATCGCCAGCCGCTTGAGGATGAACTTCGCCACGCTCCGCCCTGAGGCCTATTCCTTGGAGAGGTAGTACAGCGGACAGGAGTAGGGCGAATCCGGATGGATCGGATTGTAGACGTATCCCTTCACCCAAGACCGCTGGGTCCGGTACAGGACCGAGTTCAGAATGTACAGCGACGGCACGTCCTCGTAGGCGATCTGCTGCAGGCGATAGTACATCGCGCGCCGCTTCTCCGCGTCCGTCTCGGTCATCGCGGCCGTCACGAGCTTGTCCGCCTCCGCGTTCTTGTAGCGCTGCAGCCGGGGATAGTTCCCGTTGGAGTGCAGGAACGGGAACGCGAAGTTGTGCGGATCCGGGAAGTCCGGCGCCCACCCCATGATGAACATCGGAAGTTTCGAGGCGTTCGACATGTCCAAATACGTGGACCATTGGATCGGCCGCGTGTCGATCTGGAACTTCGGGTTGATGCTTTCAACGGCCCGTTTGATCATGTTCGCGATGACCTCGCGCGGCTGGTTGCCGGCGTTGTAGGCGAGCGTGAACTTAAAGCCGTTCTGCCAGAGTTTTCCGCCGTGGGCCTTCTTGAAGTAGGACTCGGCTTTCGCGATGTCGTATTCGTAGTGGGCTTGTTCCGGGTTGAATCCGAACAGGCCTTTCGGAATGAAGCTGACCGCGCGCGTCCCCTTCCCCCGGTTGACGTCCCGGATGAACCCTTCGTAATCGAACGAATGGGCGAAGGCTTTCCGGACGTTCACGTCGGCGAAAAAGTCCGCGGGAACCCCCTTCCCGTCGAGTTTCCCGGATCCGACGTTCGGGTTGCCCTTCGTTTCGATGTCGAAAACGAAGTATATCGACGGATTCATGTCGATGCGGGGGAGGTCGTCGATGAGTTCGACTCCGGGGAGGTTTTTGAGCAGGGGCTGCTGGAGGTAGTCCGCGTAAATCGAGTCGGCGTCTCCCGCGGCGAGCATCAGCTTGCGCGTTTGGAATTCGTCGACTCCCTTGATGTGCGCGCGCTTAAGTTTTGCCGGTCCCCGCCAATAGTCGTCGAAGCGGGTCAAGACGACTTCCTTCGTCTTCTTGTCCCAGCGCTCGAGTAAAAACGGGCCGGAGCCGTTTTCCTGATCGTAGAACGCCTCGGCCGTTTTCTCCGGGTTGTTGTGGGCTTTCCAGGTTTCCTTCGTTCCGTCCCACCCCGCCCCGGCGACCGCCCATTCCTTCGAAACGATGGGCGACCACGAGGCGAGCACCGTCAACATGGGCGCGAACGGCTTGTGCAGCTTCAGAACCACCGCGTCGCCTTCGACGGTGACCGCGGCCGCGGCCTTGTCGTAGGCGGCGTCCAGGGGCTTGCCGTCCTTTCTCGTCGAGTCCAGTCCCGTCACGGGTTCAAGCAGCAGAGAAGACGGCCCGCCGGCCCGGTCGAAGAGCATGAAGCGGATCAGAGAGTAGCGGACGTCCTCGGGCGTGACTTCTCCTCCTTTGTGGAACTTGATTCCTTTTCGGATCGGGAAGGTATAGGTCCTGCCGTCGGGACTGAGGAGGCCGTTTTCGATCGACGGGACCTTCTCGGCGACCTGGGGTTCGAGTTCGGTGATGCTTCCGCCCTTGTAGGCGACCAGGAATTCATAAAGGTTCTCGATGACCATGTGGCTGGCCGTGTCGTAGGACCAGGCCGGGTCGAGGCTGTCGATGTCGGAAATCGTGACATGGACGTACGTGTCCTTGTTTTTACTGCTCTGGGAGGCCGTTTTTCCCCCTCCGGCGGGCGACGAAGAGTCTTTTTTCCCGCATCCGGAAGAGAGGAAAAGCGCGGCAGCGAGCGGGATGGCGAACGTGAATTTAAATCGGGACATCCAAGCCTCCAATAGGCCTATAGGCCTGAAAAGGATGTTGGAAGCATACTAATTTTACGGCGACAAAGACCCAAGACGCGGTAGGGCTAAATAGGGAGGGCCTTCGGGACTATCGACCCAAACGCGAAGGTTCTGGATTGTGTTACCGTGAGGGTATGAATAAGCTCAACCTCGCCCTCGCCGCCTTGCTCTTCCCCTCCGCTTTCGCCCTCGCCGCCGGGTTCGAATCTCCCCGGTTCGGCCTGCGCGGCGCAACCCCGCTTCCCGCGGCGGTTTCGATGGCGGCGCGGCGCATCGGACGCCTCCGATTCGCTTCCGTCAACGGCTCCGTCAACGGCCGCCCTTTCGAGATGAGCTTGAGCCGCAGTCTTTGGGTGATTTCCGGCGAGACCGCCGGTTCCGCGATCGCGGTAAAAATCGACCACGACGGCAAGTCGATGCTGGGCGATATCGGCGGCCGCCGCGTCGAATTGGCCTTCCATTGGACCCCCGCCCGCTCCGTGGTGCAGGGGACCTTCAACGGCGCGGCGCTGCGCTACGAAGTGGATTTCGGGGCCGTTTCCGTGAAGGGCTCCGCCGCCGGCAAGGCGTTTCGGCTGACGATGGATGCCGCGACCGGAAAGATCACCGGGAAAATGGCGGGAGCCGCGGTCGCGCTCGACTACAATCCGATGAGCGGAGAACTCCGCGGCAGCCTCGGCGGCCGGCCGGTCTCGCTCACGCTCGCCAATCTGGAACTCGGCGAGTTCCTGCAGTACTTCTTCGTGCTTTTGCCCTAACGCGGCTCAGGCCCTTGCCTTCTTCCCCCAGGTCCGTACAATAGGGGCGTGGTGTTCGGACTTTTCGGAAAAAAACCATCGGGTCCCCGCCCGGTTTTGGTCGTGGACGACAGCGACGACATCCGGTCGCTGCTCGAAGACGTGCTGACCGGCGCCGGCTACGCGGTCGTCACCGCGGCGAACGGCCATCAGGGTCTCGAGAAGGCCCGCGCCGAGAATCCCTGCCTGATTTTGCTCGACATCAACATGCCGGACTGGACCGGCCTGCAGACGCTCACCGAGATGCGCGCGTTCGAGGAACTTCGCGAGACGCCGGTGCTGATGGTGACCGCCGAGCAGACCGGCAAGGACGTGGAATCCGCCTTCGCCCGCGGCGCGAAGGGCTACGTGATCAAGCCCATCGAAATCGGGCGCTTCCTCAAGAAGGTCGGCGAGGTCTGCCCGCCGCCGTCGGCGTGAGCGATCCGCGTTTTGTCGCCTACGTGCGTCAGCACATGGGCCGCTATCCGGTCGAGAGCATCCGCGCGGCGCTGCTTCAATCCGGCGCGTCGCCGGAGGCGGCGGACGCGGCGATCCGCGAGGCGACGGCCCCCCTCCCCGAAATCGACGTTCGCATGGGTGCGGCCGAGCGCGCGGTGCGCAAGGCGGACCGCGCCTCGGGTCTGGCCGCGGAAGCCGCGGCCGAAGCGCGCCAGGCCTTCGATCCGAAAGGCTTCTTCGACCTCGCGAAGGGGGTGCTGAGCGCGCCGCGGGATTTTTACCGAACGATGCCGCCGACCGGCGGCATGATGCCTCCCTTGGTGTTTGCCGGGACGATGGGCGCTCTCGGCGGCGCCTTGCAGTGGGCGGTGACGGCCGCGCTGACAGGCAGCCCGATGGCCGGGATCGGAGGCTTCGTCGCTTCCAGCGTGATGGTTCCGGTCGCAAGCGTCGTCGCCGGCGGCTTCGGGTTCGTCGTGTGGCGCGCGCTGGGCTCGCCGCGGGAATTCGAAACCGCCTACCGATGCTGCGCGTACGCGAGTGCGGTCGCGGTCGCCGCGGGGCCGGCGTCGGCGATTCCCTATCTAGGCGCGCCGCTGGCTCTGGCCGGGACCGCATGGTACTTCTATTTGCTGTTTGCGGCCTCGCTCGAGGTGCACGGCATCGAGGAGCGCAAGGCGAAAACGGTGTTGGCGGTGATCGCGGCGTTGGTTCTGCTCGGGCAGGCGAGCGCGCGGTGGCGGGGGTTTCAGGCTTATCGCGCGCGGCACGCCGTCGCCCGGCCCTAATCGATTCTGCCGCGCCCAAACGAACCGGAAACTGTCCCCGGGGACAGTTGCTCCCGATTGAAATTTCCGTTGCGGCATGCACGCGCGTGATGCGCGGGAGCGCGTCGCCTGGAGCCTCCCGGTGCGCCGAGGGCAACTCCCAAATTTCCCCTCGGCGCGTCGGCGATTGGAGAATCCTATACAAGGTTTATAAAAGCGAATTGCTCGCCCTCGTGTTTACTGTAGGGCACCGTCGGGACGTGTAGGACCGCTGACCCGCGTCCTGGAAGCCGTTTCCAACCCAGAGGTATCCGGCAGTTCAATGACGCGATCCCCGAAAGGGATTGAACTGTATGTCGTTTCGCTGAACATGGGAACCACATCGTCGCGTATTTTCTTAAACGCGAGTTCGTTCGCCCGAAGCGTGATTGATTCCTCGTAGCGTTCCGTTTTTCGGCGAAGCACCACCAGACCGTCGACCCGATCGAGCGAATTGTCGCGAAGATTCAGCGAGTATTCGAAATAGGAATATCCTTCCAGCGTCCTCAGATACACGATCCGGCCCCTCACGACATCCCAGATCATGTCGAATCGGGCGCGATGGTTGGCGACGGTTCCGACATAAAGGCGTCCCGAAGAAAAGGGCTGCGTGTGGAGCGCCCCCGTCGGTCGAAACGGCCGCGGCGGCCCGCCGCCGTCGAGGTTCGGCCGCAAGGTCGTTTCAAGGCAATGCTGCCGGTCGTAGGGACAGCGGTCCATTTCACGCACCGTCGTTTCACCGACTTCGGGATGGGCCGCGACGAAGTCGCGCAGTTCCGAATAGTCGCCCGCGACGATGCCCGCACTGAGCGACTGAAGCAGGTCGGCTTGCGTACTCCCTGTCGGAAGCACGAGTCGAGCGGCTTGCTCCCGGCTGGCGGGAGACGGAAGCTTTTTCTCAGGGCGGGATGGGGTCGTGCAGGCGAGTAATACGCAGGGGAGTGCCGCGGCGGGGGATAGGCGCATGCAGTCTATACGACGCGCGGCCTAACCGACTTTCTTCGGGTCGAAGGCGTCCTGCAGCGAATCGGTGAACAGGTTGAACGCCATTACCAAAATAAACAGCAGGATCGTCGCGCCGGTCACTTCCCACCACTTCCCCGCCAAGAGGTCCAAACGCGCCGAGGAGATCATCGCGCCCCAGGACGGCTCGCCCGCGATTCCGAGCCCGAGAAACGACAGGATGACCTCGTTCTTGATGGCCGCGATGAAGTTCAGCGACAGGAAGATCGAAATCAGGTGAGTCAGGTTCGGCATGATGTCGCGGAAAATGATGTGCATCTTGCCCATGCCGAAAGACTCCGACGCCAGTACGAACTCCATTTCCTTGAGGCGCTGGACCTCGGCGCGGATGTTGAAGTAAATCCCCACCCAGAAAGTGGAAGACAGCGCGATGACGACTCCCGTGAAGCCCTTCCCGAACGCGTAGGAGATGGCGATGATCCAGAGGATGTAGGGAACCGAGCTCATCGAGGTGTACACCCATAACAGGAAGTCGTCGGTCTTCCCCCCGAAGTAGCCCGAGATCGCTCCCAGAACGACTCCGATCAGCACCGAGAAGAACGCCACCAAGATGCCGATCGCGAAGGCCTGCTTGATGCTGTAGATGAGCTTCAGTCCGACGTCGTTGCCGCGGATGTCGGTGCCGAACCAGGAGGTTCGTTCTTCCACGCTCTTATCGGCAAGGATGTGCTGATACGTCTGACCGGGCGCAACATGCTGCCGCCCGACCGGGGTCGTCGCCGCGTCCAGGGTCGCGAAGAGGCCGATCTTGACGCACAGCGCGATCACCGCGTAGACGCCCACGATGGAGAGGCTCGCCATGCCGAGCCGGTCGCGGCGGAATTTCCGCGCCGATTTTCTAAACAGCGATTCTCCGTAACGAGGTTCGACGAATTTCGCCGGCGCGGCCGCGGTCATGAGAGTTTGACCCTCGGATCGACCATGCTGTTGAGGATGTCGGCGACGGAGTTCGTCACGACGACTAAAAACGCGATGAGCATCGTGAAGGTCCGTACGACCTTGAAGTCGGCGCTCTCGATCGCGTGCAGGAGTTTATAGCCCAAACCGGGAACCACGAAGAACTGTTCGAGCAGGAAGGATCCCGTGATCATGAAGGGCAAAGTCACGACCACGCGGGCGATGATCGGGATCATGATGTTCTTGAGCACGTGCTTGAAGAGGATCGTCCGCGTGTCGGCGCCGTAGGCCCGGGCGGTGCGGATGTAGTCCCGGTTCATCTCCTCGACCGCGATCGAGCGGAAGAAGCGCGTGTTGTAGCCCAGCGCGACGAAGGTCGTAATCAGGTTGGGCAGCAGGATGTAGGGAATGAAGTCCGGGAAGCCGTTCTCGTAGCCGGTGATCGGGAATATCTCCACTCCCCATTTTTCCACCGGCATGAACGCGAGGAAATACTGCGCGAAGATCATCACCGCGACGTAGGAAATCGACATCCCGACGGTCGCGAGCACCGCGATCATTTTGTCCACCCAGGTCCCCCGCCAGTAGGCGCAGATCAGCCCGAGCACGATCGAGATTCCGGAATACAGAAACAGCGCCGGCAACGTCAGCGCGATCGAGGGCCCCGCGCCGTTGAGGAACATGTCGGTGATCTTTTCCTTCGAGGACATCGAGTAGCCGAGATTGAAGGTGACGAGTTCCTTCATGCTGATCAAGTACTGCGTCCACAGCGGTTTATCGAGCCCCATCGAATGCCGCATGATCTCGACGTCCTCGACGGTCGCGTTCTTGCCGAGGTACAGGTACACGGGGTCGTCGCCCACCACGTTGAAGATCACGAAGACGAGGATCGAGACCCCGATCAAAGTCGGGATCATCGCGAGGAATTTTCGGGCGATGTAGGTCAGCATGCCGCAAACGAGCCCGTTACTTCTTCCCCCACTTGTCGAGGCGGATGTACTTCGCGTGGGTGTGGATCATCTCCTCCGGCTTGAAGTTCTTCGTGCCGAAAGGAATCAGATAATCGCGGGTGCGGGCCATGGCCCCGAGGTACGCCGAATCCTCGATCACGATCGCGTTCATCTGCTGGTAGAGCTTGTTTCGCTCCGGGCCGTTGGGCATCACGGAGGACCTCTCATAGATCTTGTTGAGCTTCGGGTTGTCGTAGTTCGCGTTGTTCGAGCCCGGGGATTTGTTCGGGCCGTACGCGAGCTGGATGAAGTTCTGGGCGTCGGGCCAGTCGCCGCCCCAGGCCAGGCCCATCATCTGACAGCGCTTTTGCTTAAGTTTTGCGGAGAGTTCGGCGAAGCGCATCGCCTCGTAGCGAATCTTCACGCCGATGCGCTTGGCGTTTCGGATGAAGTTGGCCGCCTGCTCCATCGTGCGCGCGTCGTTGCCGCCGCAGAGCTGGAGTTCAGGCAGGCCCTTCCCCCCGGGATATCCCGCCTCGGCGAGCAGGGCCTTTGCCTTCTCCAGATCGGCGCCGGCGTACGGGTTCTTCACTGCCGGATCGAAGCCCCCGACGCCGGGCGGGATGATTCCCGCGTAGACCTTGTTGAGTCCGTTGTAGAACAGGTCGTTTTCCTCGTTGAGATCATGCGTGAGTGAAATCGCCTGTCTCAGCTTTTTCCCCTTCTCCCCGCCGACGACCTCGTCCTCGTAGTTGAACGCGCGGTAAATGAAGTCGAGCAGCGGCAGCGGGTAGTAGTCGTACTTGCCTGCGTAGGAGTCCGCGAGGATGCGGTTGCCCGCGGCGTCTTTTTTCCAGGTCTTCTTGTTGCCTTCGCGCGACTCGATCTGAAAGACCTCCTCGGTAAATTCCCCCGGAACGCGGCCCCAGGCGCTTTTCCCCGCCCGGAACTGCAGCCAATACGGCTGGGATTGGGAGAATTCGTGGACGATCACCTTGTCCGCGAACGGCATCCTTTTGCCCGCGTCGGCCAGGCGCCCGGCGGTCTTGTCCTCGGAGGTCCCTTCCGAGGGAAAGAGGTCTTCTCTGTATTTCTCGTTTCGAACCAAGGTATACTTCGCGTTTTTCTGCCATTCCGTCATGCGGAAGGCGCCGGTGCCGACCGGATGGTTGTCGAAGTCCTCGCCGTAATAGTCCACGCATTCCTTCGGATAAAGGGTCATCCCCGCCATCGCCAGCACCCACATGATCTGGGGGAACGGTTTTTTCAGCGTAAACTGAATCGTGTGATCATCGACGGCTTTCAGATCGTCGATTTTTTCGTCGTAGTTGAATTCCTTGCCGTTGTACTTGTCGCGCAGGGCGTCCAAGCCCGCGATCTGTCCCGAGACCAGCCACCAGTTCTGGGATTTCGAGAGGGAATCGGCCTTGCGGTAGAGGTTGTAGACGAAATCCCCGGCGACGGCTTCGCGGCCTTTTCCGCCGGTCTTTTCAAAACACTTGTCGTCGATGTACTCAATGCCCTTCTTGAGCTTGATCGTGTAGGTCTTTCCATTGTGGGTGACCTTCGGCATCGCCTCGGCCATCCCGGGCTTGAGTTTGAAGGGGCGGGCGAGGTAGTCGTACTCGTAAAGCGTGTCGTAAACCAGCGCGCCGAGATCGAGATCGTACATGGAGGCGTAGTCGTTGGGGTCGGAGGAGCCCGCCACCGCGACGGCGCCGTATTCGAGAACCTTCAGGCCTTCCGAGGAGGAGCCGGATCCTTTGCAGGCGGTCGTCATCGTCATCGCCGCGGCGATCGCAAGAGCGGCAAATTTTTCGAGAGCTTTCTTCATGATGTTTCTCCTGGAGGTTCCGCCAGATGGCATTTTACCCAATGCTCCTCGCCGCCGGCCCCGAGATCGCGCAGCGCCGGCACTTCAACGCGGCAGCGTTCTTCGGCGATCGGACAGCGCGTGTGAAAGACGCAGCCGGAGGGAGGCGTGATCGGGCTCGGGATGTCCCCCCTAAGGGTTTTTTTCTCTTCCGGCGGCTTGCGTTTTCTCGGGTCGGCGATCGGAATGGATTCGATCAAGGCTCGCGTGTACGGGTGTTTTGGGTTCGCGTAAAGGGTTTTCGAGGAAGCCTTCTCCATGATGTGTCCCAGGTACATGACGGCGACCGTCGTGGAGATATGCTCAACCACCGCGAGGTCGTGGGCGATGAAAATATAGGTCAGTTTGAACTGATCCTTCAGCCTCATCATCAAATTGATCACCTGCGCCTGGATGGAGACATCGAGCGCGGACACGGGTTCATCGGCGATGACGAGTTTGGGCTGGAGGATCAGCGCCCGGGCGATGCCGATGCGCTGACGCTGTCCCCCCGAAAATTCGTGCGGGTAGCGGTTGGCCATCTTCGCGCGCAGGCCGACGACCTCGAGCAGTTCCGCGATGAGGTCCTTCCGCTCGGCCGGAGCGCCTTTCTTGTGAACCTCCATCGGCGCCTCGATGATCTGCGCGACGGTCATCCGCGGATTGAGGCTGGCGTAGGGGTCCTGGAAGATCATGCCCATGTCCCGGCGAACGGGGAGCAGTCCTTTCCCCGTCGCGTAGGCGATGTCTTTGCCCTGGAATTTCATTTCACCCGCGGTGACGTCGTAGAGGCGGATGATCGTCCGCCCGAGCGTGGATTTCCCGCAGCCTGATTCTCCGACCAGTCCGAGCGTCTCTCCCGGCATGAGCGTGAAGCTCACTCCGTCGACCGCATAGACCTGCCCGACGGTTTTGCGCAGGACCCCGCCCTTGATCGGAAAGTGCTTCTTCAGGTCCTTCACTTCCAGGAGCGCGTCGCTCATCGAAGGGTCCCATCCTTGGACAAAGGAAACAGGCAGGAAACGCTGCGGCCGTCGGCGGTCTCGCGAAGTACCGGGTTTTCGGATCGGCATCGGGCTTCGGCTTGGAAGCAGCGCTCGGCGAAGCGACAGCCGTCGGGAAGGGAGTGGATGTCGGGGACCATGCCCGGGATCGCGTACAACTCGCCGCGCCCCTTTTCCGCGTCGTCGATGCGGGGGATCGAGGAGATCAGCCCTCGCGTGTACGGGTGTTGGGGATGCTCGAAGAGATCGAAAATATCGGACTCCTCCACGATCCTGCCGCAGTACATCACGGCCACGCGATCACAGACCTCCGCAACCACGGCGAGGTCGTGGGTGATCAGGATCGTCGCCATCCCGATTTCCTTTTGGAGCTTGTTGATGAGTTCAAGGATCTGGGCTTGAATCGTGACGTCGAGAGCGGTCGTCGGTTCGTCGGCGATCAAGATCTTCGGGTTGCACGAGAGCGCCATCGCGATCATCGCCCGCTGGCGCATCCCCCCGGAAAGCTGGTGCGGGTAGTTGTCGATGCGTTTTTTCGGCGCTGGAATTCCGACGGTCTCGAGCAGTTCGACCCCCCGCTTTCGGGCGGATTGCGCGTTGAGTCCTTGATGGCGGCGGAGCACCTCGGACAGTTGGTTGCCGATGGTAAAGACGGGGTTGAGCGCCGTCATCGGGTCCTGAAATATCATCGCGATTTCATCCCCGCGAATCTTCTGCATCTCCCGGTCTGAAACCTTGAGGATGTCCCGCCCGTTGATCCGGATTTTGGATGAGGGGAGGATGCGCCCCGGGGGCTCCGGCACCAGCCGCATCAAAGAAAGCGAGGTCACCGATTTTCCGGAGCCGGATTCTCCCACCAGTCCGAGCGTCTCCCCTTCCTTTAGGTGGAACGATACCCCGTCGACCGCGCGGGCGACGCCGGCCTCCACGTGAAACTCGGTTGTGAGATTCTCTACTTCCAGAACCGTCTTGGACACTGGGCCGATTATAGCCTATCCTTGCGGGATGCGGGAACGCACGATGGGTTTGCCGTGGCTGATCGCGGCGGCCGCCTTGATGGTGGTTTTATGGCGGGTCCCCTACGGGGGCTACATCCTTTATCCCTTTTCCGCTTTGGCGACCTGGTTTCACGAGATGGGGCATGGTCTGACGGCGATGCTCCTCGGGGGGCGTTTCGAGACGCTGCGTCTGTACTCCAACCTCTCGGGACTGGCCTACCATACCGGGAGCGTCTTCGGCGGGCCGTTCGGCCGGGCGATGGTTTCAGCGGGAGGTCCGCTCGGGGCCCCGGTGGCGGGATTTCTGTTGATCTTGTCTTCCCGGCGGATTTCAACCGCCAGGGCCGGTCTCGCTCTGCTGGGTTTCCTCTTGATCCTCTCGGCGGTGCTGTGGGTGAGAACGCTTTTCGGAATCTGCTTCACGGTCTTGATGGGCGCCGCGATCTTCGGGGCCTTGAGATGGCTTCCCGCGGATTTGCAGGGGTTTTTAGTCCAGTTTTTCGGGGTTCAAGCCTGTTTGAGCACCTACCGCCAACTCGACTATCTCTTCACGAAAGACATCACGATCGCGGGCACGCCGATGCTCTCGGATTCCGCCCGCATCGGAGAGATTCTGCTCGGACCCTACTGGTTTTGGGGAGGGACGCTCGCCGTCGCCGCCTTCGCCTTATTGGCCGCGGGGTTGCGGCTGGCCTACCGACCCTCCCCCCGCCCGCAATAAGCTATTCTGCTTCGATCAGCGCGGCCGCGCTTGGAGCGTCCTTAAACGGCAAAACCGGGCAGGCGGCGAAATGAGCGTCTCGAACCTCGTTCAGCGCCGGCGTTTCGACGCGGCAGGAATCCTGCGCGTACCGGCAGCGCGGGTGAAAAGGACAGCCCGGAGGCGGATTCAGCGGGCTCGGGACGTCTCCGGTCAATAGGATCCGCTTGCGGCGCTTCTCGATGGAGGGATCCGGAACCGGAACCGCGGAGAGCAGGGCTTCCGTGTAGGGATGCTGGGGATTTTCGAACAGCGCGTCGGTTTCCCCCAACTCGACGATGCGGCCCAGATACATCACCGCGACCTTGTTGCAGAGATGGCGGACCACGGAAAAATCATGCGCAATAAAGAGATAGGTAAGATCGAAATCCCGTTGGAGGTCTTGGAGAAGATTGAGGATCTGGGCTTGAATCGAGACATCGAGCGCGGAGACGGGTTCGTCGCAAACGATCAACTTCGGGTTGAGCGCGAGAGCCCGCGCGATGCCGATGCGCTGCCGCTGTCCTCCCGAGAATTGATGGGGATAGCGTTCCAGGTGCGCGGCGGGAAGTCCCACGACGTCCATGAGCTCGAGAATGCGCTCGCGCCGTCCGCGGGGGGACGGCAGGATGCCGTGAATCTCGAAAGGCTCCTCCAAAATTTGACGGACGGTCATGCGGGGATCGAGGCTGGAAAACGGGTCTTGAAAAATGACCTGAACGTTTCGGCGCATTCCCCGCAATTCCCGCTTGGACAGCGCGAAGATGCTGCGTCCTTCGAAAATCGCGTCCCCTTCCGTGCGCTCTTCGAGCGCGAGAATCGTGCGCCCGAGCGTGGTTTTTCCGCATCCCGATTCGCCGATCAATCCGAAGGTGTCTCCCTTCTCGATGGAAAAGGAGATTCCGTCCACCGCTTTTACCGTCCGCTTCGGATCGAAAAAAGTCTCGCCGGCGACCGAGAAATGGGTTTTGAGTCCGCGGACTTCGAGCAGCGGGGAACTCACTTTCCTTCCCCTTCAATAAGCCAGCAGCGTGCCGAATGCGACGCGGACAACGCGACCAGAGGAGCGTCCTCGCTTTCGCATCGTTCGATTTTTTCCCCACAGCGGGGCGCGAACGGACAACCGACGATTCCCAGAGCGAGATCCGGCGGCTGTCCCGGAATCGAGGCGAGACGGTCTTTGCGGGTATAGATCGACGGCACGGACGCCAGCAAAGAGCGGGTGTAGGGATGCTGCGGGTTCCGGAACAATTCTTCCGCGGGCGCGTGCTCAACCGCGCGGCCCGCGTACATCACCACGACTTCATCGGCCATCTCGGCGACCACCCCGATGTTGTGCGTGATCAACACGAGGGCCATCTGAAATTCACGCTGGAGTTCCCGCATCAGTTCGAGGATTTGAGCCTGAATCGTGACGTCCAGCGCGGTGGTGGGCTCGTCGGCGATCAGGATGTCGGGATCGCAGGAGAGGGCCATCGCGATCATCACCCGCTGACGCATTCCCCCCGAAAATTGGTGCGGATAATCGTTGAGGCGTTTCTCGGCGTCCGGAATGCCCGCCTTTTGCAGAAGAGAGGACGCCCTTTCGCGAGCCTGCTCGTCCGAGAGGCCTTTGTGCAGCTTGACCGCTTCCGCGATTTGTTCGCCGATGCGCATGACCGGATTCAGCGAGGTCATGGGTTCCTGGAAGATCATCGCGATCCGGTCGCCGCGCAGGCGCCGGACGGATTCGGCAGAGCTCTTGAGCAGGTCGACCCCGTCGAAGAGAATCTCCCCCCCGATGACCTTCGCGGGAGGCGTCGGGAGCAAGCCCATGATCGAGAGGGCGTGGACGCTCTTTCCCGATCCGGATTCGCCGACGATGGCGACGGTTTCCCCGCGAAACAGTTCGTAGCTCAGACCGTCCACGGCCCGAACCGTGTAGTCCTCGGTCCGGAATTCGGTCTTAAGCCCTCGAACGGACAGGATCGGTGCTGAGGCGTCGCTCACCGCTTCTCAGATCGCGGTCGTGACGAGAGTCTCGGTGGAGAGCACGCCGGGGATCGACCGGATATGATCGACCACGGTGCTCGAGAGAGTGGGAAGATCATGCGTCTCCATGTCGAGGACGAGATCCCAACGGCCGAAAACGGCCGCGACGTGCGAAACGCCCTGCGTCTCCTTAATTTTTTGGAGCGCTTCCTTTTCGTTGCCCGACATGAGACGAACCAAAACGAGACCCGTTACCATGGAATATTCCTTTGTGACGCCTTGAAACTCTTGAATTTTGCGGCGTTTTGGCGAGTATACTAAAATGACCGGAACAATGAGAGTCTTGATTCAACGAGTTTCGGACGCGGCGGTACGCGTCGAAGGCGGCGCGCCGCGGTCCATCGGGCCGGGCCTCGTGCTGCTGATCGGGGTCGGGCCGGACGATAACGAAGCCGTCGCGGACCGTATCGCCGAAAAGGCCGCGAACCTTCGCATCTTCTCCAACGACGCCGGAAAGTTCGACAAGTCTTTGCTCGATACGGGAGGCGGCGCCCTCGTCGTCAGCCAATTCACGCTTTACGGCGATTGCCGAAAGGGGCGGCGTCCTGATTTTACCGGCGCAGCCTCTCCGGAACGCGCCGAGCCGCTGTACCGGAGGTTCATCGAGGCGCTGCGCGGTCTCGGCGTTTCGGTTCAGACCGGCGAGTTCGGCGCGAGCATGGAAGTCGAGCTCCGCAACAATGGTCCGGTGTCCGTTTGGATCGATTCGGAGACCGCGTGATCCGCCTCGGGATTTTCGCGCTGTTGTGCGCTTGCTCGGCCGGGGCTCAGGAGACTCTCGGTTTGAGCGCGGATCCGGCCTTGATCGGCATCAACAAGTCCGGCGCGGACCGGCAGGCAGTCACCGAACTCGGTCTGGCCGTTTCTCTCGCGTTCGACGCGACGACGTGGATCGAAGTCGGGGTATCGACCCCGCCGGTTCAAGCCGCGTCTTTACTGATCAAGAAAGGTCACTACCGCCTCGAACTGCTGCAGCTCGTCTTGATCGCGAAAGATTCAAAGGGGCGCTTGCTCGACTTGACCGCCAAGCGGGCCAAAGGGGCGTCGCTTCGCTCTCTCGCGCAGGAAGCCGGAGTCGACTATGACGGAGTGTACGTGAGGGCCGGGAGGCTCGCCGTCGAGGTCGATCGACGCTTGAAGGAAAATGCACGGGTTCGGGCGGATATCTCGCGGCCGGGCGAGGAACCGCCCTCCCCCCCGCGCAAACGGAGAAAACGATGAAGCGACTTTTCTTGGTCTGCGCCGCGCTTGGGGCGGTCGGCTGCCGCGGGCCCGTCTCGGGCGCCGAAGAGGCGTCCCGGAAGGCCGAGCTCTTGCGCGTGGACGACCGGGCCGTGGCGGCGGTTTCCCCCGTCGCCGGCGCGAGACCGAAATTCGCGAAGACGTCTTTGACCTTGCCCGACGGCGCTGTGTTCGGTGTGGAACTCGCCGCAACCCCGACCGAGCGGGAGTATGGTTTGATGTTCCGCGAATCGCTGCCTTCGAATTATGGGATGCTGTTCGTGTTCCCCGAACGGCGCTTCCTGACCTTCTGGATGAAAAATACGCTGGTGGATCTCGACATGATTTTCCTTGATGAAGCGCGGCGGATTACCGTCGTTTACTCCCGGGTCCCTAAATCTTCGCGAACCGCCGCGGATTCCGACCTCGCCCGCCGTTCCGGCGTCGGACGCTACGTCCTCGAACTGCCGGGAGGAACCGCCGAGCGCCACGGACTCGCTCCCGGACAAACGCTGAGCTTCGAGGTTCCGTGACCGGGCGGACTCCCGCGGCGCCGCTTTGGATCTATGCGATTGTCTTTCTTTCCGGCGCCGCCGTTCTCGGCTATGAGATCATCGGGGCGCGGCTGCTCTCCCCCGTTTTCGGTTCGACTCTGACGGTCTGGAGCTGCGTTTTCGCGGTCACGCTCCTGTCTTTGGCGGCGGGGTACGCGGCGGGCGGCGCCGCGAGCGCGCGCGTCGATCCCTTGCGCGCAATGGCGGTGTCCCTGACCGGCGCCGGCCTTTTCCTGACGGCGATTTTGTGGCTGCGGGATCCGCTGCTGCTGAGGGCGATGCGCTGGGGCGTCCTCGGCGGAACGCTTGGAGCGGCGGCGCTGTTGTTGGCGGCGCCGCTCGCCTGCCTGGCCGCGGTCGGACCGTTCGCGTTGAAGCGCCTCGCGGGGGACCCTTCCCGCGTCGGCAGGGACACCGGACGCGTGAGCGGGATCTCGACGGCGGGGAGCGTTGTCGGGGCGTTGTTCGTCGGATATTGGCTGGTCGGGCGTTTGGACGCGCCGCTATCCGCCGCGATCTTGGCGGGCTTGGTTTGCGCTCTCGCCGCGGCGTCCTGGGCCGGCTCGGGACGCCGGGGAGTCGCCGCCGCCGTCTTGATGGCCTGCGTCGCGGTCTCCGGCCCCGCCGCGCTCGCCTCTCGCGATCGCAAGGACTACGGCAAGGTTCTCGAGCGCGCCGATTCCTTCTACGGAGCGCTCCGCGTTCACGAGCACGATTCCTGGGGGAAGCGGATCCTCTACATCGACGGCGTCGCGAATACCGTGGTCGACCGGGAGACGCTCGACAGCGTCTCGGACTATATCTTCGGCATCGAACTCGCCATGTTCCTGCGTCCAAAAGGGGACATCCGAAGCGCCCTCCTCATCGGACTCGGCGGAGGGTCTTTGGTTGGACGGCTGGATCGTCACTACGGAGTTCCCGTCGATGTGGTGGAAATCGATCCCGTGGTCGTGCGCCTCGCGAAGAAGTGGTTCGGCTTTCGGGAGACGGGGAGTCTTTCCGTCGAGGACGCCCGGACCTTCCTGGCCCGCGAAGGCCGCGGCTACGATCTGATCATCGGCGACGCGTTCAGCGGAGACCGTCACCCGGCGCATCTGTATACCGTCGAGGCGTTTCGGACGATGAAGAGTCGTTTGAATTCTCAAGGGGTGTTCGCGCTCAACGCGATCGGCTACGCGAAAGGTCCGAAGGCCGGGATGAAGCGGGCGATCGCGCGTACGCTCAAAGAGGTCTTCACGAACGTCCGCGCCTTTCCGGCGAATCAGGGCGTCGACCCGGATAGAGATCCGGTCAACATGATCTTCTTCGCTTCGGACGGGCCGGTTGAATTCACGCGCGATCCGCTTTCCGCCAGGCGCGACCTGAGCTGGTTTTACCGCTCGATACGGAGCCGAACGCTCGATCTGGAGGCCGGGGAGGGCGAATTGATCACCGACGCCCGCAACCCCGTGGACCGGCTGAACACCCCCGTATTTGTGGATATCCGGTCCACGATTTTTAAGAGCCGCGGTCGGTTGTTGTTGGACTGATCAGAGCGGAATGTTCCCGCGGTTCGCGACTTCGCCGGGACGCCGCTTGTCCTTCAGGAAGCGAAGCGCGCGGACGATCTTAAAGCGCATCTGGCTCGGTTCGATCACCTCGTCGACCGAACCGGTGGACGCGGTCTGGTACGGCGAGGCGAAGCGTTCCTTGTATTCCTGGGTCAACTGTGCGCGGAGCTTGGCGGCTTCCTCTTCGGACGCCGCCTTGAGCCGGCGTGAATAGAGAATTTCGATCGCGCCGGCCGGGCCCATCACGGCGATCTCCGCGGACGGGAGCGCGAAATTTAAATCCGCGCCCATGTACTTGGAGCACATCGCGATGTAGGCTCCGCCGTAGGCCTTGCGCATCACGACGGTGATCTTCGCAACGGTGGCTTCGGCGTACGCGTGAAGGATTTTCGCGCCGTGGCGGATGATTCCGCCGTGCTCTTGTTCGACGCCGGGCCAATAACCCGGCACATCGACGAGGCTGACGATCGGGACGTTGAAGGCGTTGAGGAAGCGGATGAACCGGGCCGCCTTGTCGGAAGCGTGGATGTCGAGCGCTCCGGCCTTGTGCGCGGGGTTGTTGGCCACGACGCCGACGACGTCCCCCCCTAGGCGCAGGAAGCCGACGACGACGTTTTTTGCGAATCCCTGATGGACCTCGAAGAATTTATGCTCGTCGGCGATCTGCCAAATGACGTGCGTGACCCGGTACGGCTTGCGCGGGTCCACTTCGCACATGGCCTCCAGGAGCGGCGTGGTGCGGCGGACCGGGTCGGGATTGGCGACGCGCGGGGGCTTCTCCCAGCGGTTTTGCGGAAGGTAGTTGACGAGCTCCCGCACTTGGCGGAAGCAGTCCTGCTCGGAGTTCGCGAGGAAGTGGCAGTTTCCCGATTTCTCGTAATGCGTCCGCCCCCCTCCGAGTTCCTCAAAGGAAACCTCTTCTCCCGTGGCCGCTTTCACGACGCCCGGGCCGGTGACGAACATATTGGAGAGGCCGTCGACCATGAAGACGAAGTCCGTGAGGGCGGGAGAATAAACGGCGCCTCCGGCGCAGGGCCCGAGAATGACCGAAATCTGAGGAACCACGCCCGAGCATTTGACGTTGCGCGCGAAAATCTCCGCGTAGCCGTCGAGGGAGTCCACGCCCTCTTGAATGCGCGCGCCGCCCGAATCCAGCAGGCCGATCACCGGAACGCGGTTGTCGTAGGCCAGGTCCATGATCTTTGCGATTTTCTTCGCGTGCACCAAACCGAGAGAGCCGCCGAGCACCGTGAAGTCCTGCGAGAAGATGCAGACCTCGCGGCCGCCGACCCGTCCGATGCCCGTGATGACGCCGTCGCCCGGGATGTCCTTATCCATGAGTCCGAATTCGGCGCAGCGGGTTTTCGCGAGAAGATCGAGTTCTTGAAAAGAATCCTCATCGAGGAGATAGTGGATGCGCTCCCGGGCTGTGAACTTCCCTTTCGCCTTGTGGGCCTGTACGCGGGCGGGATCTCCGCCGTCGCGGGCTTTCTGGATCACATCCCGCATCTTCTTGACCTTTTGCGGGGTGGGCGACCGGCGCTTGGCGGTTTTGGCCGTCTTCTTCGCGGGGGTCTCAGCCATGAACGGAATCTCCTGTCGTGTAGGCGATGCTCAGGACTTCGTCCTGCCGGACGAAGGAATCGAAATGGATAATCGGGGATCCGAGGCGTTCGTAGGTTTCAAGCGCCTTGTTGTGAAGCGAGAGTCGGCGCGTTTCGCCGTGCAGCGGGAAGCGAACGTCGTGAAAGCCGACCGTAAATCCGGTGAGGAGGAGTTTCGAGACGGCCTCCTTGAGCGTCCAGAGGCGCGTCTGTTCGGATAAATCGTGATCCATCCAATCGCCCCACTCCTCGTCGTGGGCCATCACGGAGAGAAACGACGCCGCACGGGGTTCGATCGCCTCGAGATCCACTCCGACCCGGAGTCCCGGCGGGGCGATCGCGGCGACGCCCGTTCCGCGGGAGTGCGACAGCGAGAGTGAGACGGTATCGTAGTCTCTTCGTCCTTCGAGGAGGACGCGCGGCGAGCCGTCTTCGCGGTTAAGAATCTCGATCTGGTTCGGCCTCAAATAGACTCCTTCCTGCTGCAGGTGCCAGCCGAGCAGGCGCTTGGCGGCGAGCCGTGCCGCGAGCCACTCGCGGCGGCGCTTTGGGATCTTCAGCGTCCGTCCCTTCTCGAATTCCCCAGGACCGAGCACGGCGACCGATTCGGGCGTCGCGTCTTCGGCTTCGAGGCGCTTTGCGACAGGCTCGGTCTCGGTCGCGTCGACGGCTTCGAAGCGAAACGGTTTCTCGAAGTCGTCGGTCAACGGCTGAGAGCTTTCGAGCATTGCGGTCGCCGCCATTAGGAAATCCGGATCATCCGGTAGTCTTCGAGCGCGATCCAGACGGTTCCGTCCTTGTCGACGACCGCGGCGTCGTATACCGATTTGTCCCCCTCGGTGCCCTTGAAGCGGACGCGAACCTCGAGCCGCTGCGGCGGCGTCTCGGTCTTGAACACGCGCACTTTTCCGATCGAGTCGGGGAGCGTCATCCTCTTCGTGAAGTGAAGATCCCGGTAGCCGCAAGCCTGGAAGGCGGCCTCGATGAGCATCGGCTGAAATGCGAGGCGGCGCGGGTTCGCGTCCCAAAGTTCGAGGTTTCGTTTATAGACGGCGGTGAGGCCGTTCTCGGCGATCTCCGTGATTCCCTCGAGTACCTGGAAGCGCGGGCCATGAAAATAAGCCTCGTAAATGACCGCGGAGTCCACGGCGACCGCCTGGGCGGAGTCGAGTGGAGCCGGCACGCCGTTCCAGCCTGCAGCGGGATCCGAAAGGACCCGTCCGGTGAAGTGTGTGCGCGGTGCCCCGAGCTTGATCCCCTGTGGAGAGATGAAGTCCGACTCGATGCGCAGCGTCGTCGCGGAGCCCTCGGTTTGGGCCACGGCGCGAACCTTGATCGGACGTTTGCGCAAAAGCTTGATCGGGAGTTGGAATTTCACGTCCTCAAAGGCGGCGGGAACCTCCCCGAGCAATTTTGCCGCGGTTTCCGCGAAGAGTTCCAAGCCCATTACGCCCGCGACCCACGGGGTTCCGCCGACGGCATGGTCGACCAGCCAGGGGTCGGATTCGAGACTGAACTCCTTCGACGTGACGTGCCCCGAGCCGTTGCTGGAAACCAGTTCATCGAACAACGGCCTCCCTTCCGGGAGCGCGCCGAGCCGCTTGGGCGGCTTCATCGCGGCGGAGGACGGCGTTTCCGTTTCGGAGCGGCCCGCGAGAACGCTGCCGCTTGTCTTTTTCGGGCTTCGGGCCGTTTCGATCAAAGCCTCTTCGTCGAGTTTCCCGAGCGCGCCGGCGACGAGCACCTCGTGTGTGCGGGTGTTTTTCTTCATGGTCTCGAACATCAAGGAGACGCCGGTCGCCGGGGGCATGAAATCCACGCCCTGCGACTTCAGGAATTGTTCGACGCTTCCTCGGGTCGCCATTCCGATGTCGGAGAATGCGGTCAGATCGTAGGTCACCGCGGAACCGCCGTCGGCGTTGATGCGTGCGGCGAGTTTCGAGAGAAAATCGCTGCACGCGGCGTAATCGGTCTGTCCCAGGTTCCCGAATCGTCCGACCACCGACGAGAAGAACGCCCAGCGCTGGCCGCGACGGGGCGGAAGCGCCTTGATCAGATGAAACGCTCCGTTCGCCTTCGCGCGGAAGACGCGGTCGAAGTTCTCGGGTTTCTTGTCCGCGAGAAGTTTGCTCTCCTCCAGTCCGGCGGCGTGGAAGACCACGTCGATGGTCCCGAACTTCGCGAGCGCCTGCTTGACGGCTTTCGTGACGGCGGGTCCGTCGGCCATGTCGACGCTGAAGTAGTCCACCTTGGAGCCGAGCAGAATCAGCGCCTCGATGGTCTTCTGGAGGGCGATCCCTTTGGCGATCTTGGAGAATTCCTGTTCAAGAATCGCCGGCGTGGCTTTCTTCTTCTTGTCCTTCTTGGCCTCCGCCTTGAGTTTCGCCCACATCTCGGCCTTCATTGCCGCCAATTCTTCGTCCGACATTCGCGCCCACGCCGTCGCTTCCTTGGCGAGGGACGTGCGGCCGAGCAGAATCAGCGGGGATTTGTGATCCGCCGCGATTTTTTTCGCGAGTTCCGCGCCGAGACCTTGTCCGCCGCCCGTGATCAGCGTGACGTGCTTGTGTCCGAATTTCACGGTGTCGAGGGTTTCCGCTTTGCTCGGGACCAAGCGGAGCAGGCTGCGGGTATTTCCCGCGTAGCCGATTTCACGATGCGGGTCCTCCGACGCGAGCTCCCGGAGCAGCGACTCGATCATGAACGCCGGGGCCGCCTCGCCGTCGAAGTCGACGGCCTTCACTCGGGCGTGTTCGAATTCCCGGTCGAGCGCTTTGACCAGCCCGGTCGCGACGCCGCCGATCGGATTGAAATTCTTCGCGCCGACCGCGTGCGTTCCGCCGAGCCGGGTTACCGCGGCGATCCAGGCGGAGTCCCCGGCGGCGTTCAGGTCTTTTTGCAGAACCTTGGCCGCGAGGAAAACAGCCTTCGCCGTGTGTCGGTAGGCCTTATCAAAACTCTTCGCGGTCCATTTTTCGAACTCGTCGGCCGTCATCTCGATCGTCGTGAGATCGACGAGCGCGCCGGCCTTGCGGTCCTTCAACGCGCGGCGAAGAGCCGCCTCGGCCTTCTCGACGCTCTCCCAATCGGAGGCTTTGACGAGCACCGGATCGCCGCCGGCCTTTTCGACGGCCTTGGCGAACGGTTCGGCGGTTTCCGGATCGGCGACCAGGAGCACCACGGCCGTTTCCGCGTTCAGCGCGCGCGGTCGGCAGGAAAGCGGGCTCTCGTATGCCTGGAGATCCCAGGTTCCAAACCGGGGGGCTTCTTCGACGGCCTCGGCGGTGGAAGGCGCCGTTTGCGGCGCGGCTTCCGGCGCGGTCTCCGGCGCGGCGGACAGGACAAAACCGATCACGTGCCGCAGCGTAGGATAGTCCTTCAAGGATAGATTCTCGTTCTTCGCGATCGAGTACTTCTCACGCAATATGCCGATCAGTTCGGCCTGTTTGACGGTGTCGATGCCGAGATCCGCTTCCATGTCGAGGTCGAGTTCCAGCATATCCTCCGGATACCCCACCTTCTCGCTCACGAGAGCCGTGATCTCCTTCGTCAACTCGGCTTCGTCTCTATCAGGCGCCGCGGCCGTAGGCCGCAGGGGAGCCGAAGGCTCAAGGGGTTCAGGGGACTGGACCGAAGCGGTCGTCGTAGGAGCCGCATCCGATTTCCCCCCACCCGCCATTACGAACCCGATCACATGGCGCAGCGTCGGGTAGTCCTTCAATGAAAGGTTTTCCGCCGCCGGGATCGAATACTTGTCGCGGATGATGCCGATGAGTTCCGCTTGCTTGACCGTGTCGATGCCCAAATCCGCTTCCATGTCGAGATCGAGTTCCAGCATCTCTTCCGGATACCCGACTTTCTCGCTGACCAAGGTCACGATTTCTTTCGTGATCACCGCTTCGTCCTTGTCGGACGCGGGAGCGGGCTGCGGGGGAGCCGAAGGCTGAAGAGGCTCGGGGGACTCGACCGAGGGGGTCGTCGTCGGGGCCGCTTCTGATTTTCCTCCCCCCGCCATTACGAACCCGATCACATGGCGCAGCGTCGGATAGTCCTTCAACGAAAGGTTTTCCGCCGCCGGGATCGAATACTTGTCGCGGATGATGCCGATGAGTTCCGCCTGCTTGACCGTGTCGATGCCCAAATCCGCTTCCATGTCGAGGTCGAGTTCCAGCATCTCGGCCGGGTAGCCGACTTTTTCGCCGACCAAGGCGACGATCTCCTTCTCCACGGCGGCTTCGTCGAGTTTGGATGCGGGAGCCGGCGAGGCAGGCTTCGCCTTCTTTGGAACGACCGACAATGGGGCGGACGCGGCTTTCGGCGCGATCGACGGGCTCGCCGTCCGCTGCAGCGCCTTCTTCGCGGCGTCTGCGCCGGCGTCTACGAGGCGCAGCGTGTTCTTGACCACTTCGAGCTTCGGCGCGTCGATGCCGGACACGGCCGCGAGCCAACCGTCGTAGCGGCGCGAGTCGGGAATGCGCGGTTGGGAGACATGCCACAGCCGCCGCATGAAGGTCATCGCGATCTGAGAGCCGAAGCCGGCTGCGAGGCGCAGCGAAAACTCGCAGTCGTACGCGCCGCCCTTGGACAGGGTGATGCCCGCGAGTTCCGGGTCGGGTTCCTTGTAATTCGCGATCGGGGGAAGTTTCCCGACGTTCATCGCTCGGATCGCGATGACGTCTTCGAGGCTCGCGCCCATCGCATGGCCGGTGAATCCCTTCGTGTTGGTGACGACGACGTCGGCGACGCGGCTGCCGAAGGTCGTCTTCAGCGCTTCGACCTCGGCCGCCGAGCTTCCCCCCTGGGCCGGCGTATAGGTTTCGTGCGACATGAACAGCGTTTTGCCCGCGACCTTCGAGCGGTCGTAGCCGTAGCGCTTCTCGACCTTGCGCATCAGTTTGTCCATGGTCTCGCAGACGTGTCGGGTGTTGAGTCTCGTGACGTGGTAGGCGCTGTTTTCGTATTGCGCGGCCAAGAGCTGGGCGAGCGGGGTCACGCCGCGTTCGGCGGCTTTGTCGCCGTTTTCGACGACGAGCGCGGAGGCGCCCATGCCGATGATCATTCCGCTGCGGCGCCGGTCGAATGGAAGCGCGGCTTCCGAGACGACGTTGTGCGTGCTGGCGGCGCCGGAGGCGAGAAAGCCCGTGCCGAGCCAGTGCAGCAGGTTCGGGCTGGTGACGTCGTCGGCCGACATGACGATGACGCGCTTGCAGCGGCCGGTGCGGATCCAATCCTCCGCGATTCCGACGGCCTGAGTCGTCGAGGCGCACGCGGCGTTGACCTGAGTGCAGGGGCCCATCGCGCCGAGGAACTGCGCGGTCTGGGCGTGTCCGAGCGAAAGTATGCGGAATAGGAAGGACCGACTGAACTTATAGGCGTCGTCCTTTGAGCCGGCGGCGGGGTTCTTCGCCTTGTACTCCGCGTACCAATCGGTCACGGCCTTGCGGTCGTTTTCGTTCTTCAGCGCTCCGATCAAGGAATCGTAGAGCTTCCAGACCTCGCGTTCGGGCTTCGCGCCGTACTTGTCCGCGAAGAAGTTCGAGATGTCCTCGATCAGGCTGTCGAGTCCGGGGAACGCGGAGGCCATGATGACGCCGGTTTCCGCCTGCAGCGGTAAGGGCAGACCCCAACTCGTCGGAATCATTTTTCCGGTCGTCGCTTTCTTGTAATGGCGAACGAGCGGGATTCCCGCGTCCTTCAGCGCCAGAATCGAGGCGGCCAGTCCCAGCTTGGCCGTTGCGTCCATCAAGCTCGAGATCGAGCCGCGAACGCCGAATTCCACGCTCATGTCGAACTCACCGGCCTGACCTGCGAGGCGCAGCACTTCCTCGATGGATTCCAAGCGCGTGATCGTGTGATTGCCGGACTCGCTCTTGTTCACCTTTTCGAGGTTTTTCTCAACGATGTTCCGGCGCGTTTGTTCGGAAACAGGTTCGATCAGGTTCTTTCCATCGAGGATGTCGTCCATCGCGGTTTCGCGGAACACCCGGTCCCAGGATCCGGGAGCTCCCGCTCCGAGTCCGCTGACGACCACGGGTCCCAGGAAGAGGTCCCACTTGTCGAGAAGCGCCGCGGCATCGGCCGCGACCGCGCCGGCGGTGACCGGCGTCGTCGCGGGGAAAACGGGCTTCGGGGAATTTTGCGCCGAAAGCCACGCCTTGTAGCCGTCGGTGTAGACGCAGTTCGCGGAGTCGAGTTTCGTCACCGAGTAGTCTACTTCGATGCCCGCGGCGGTGAGTTTGGCGAGCATGTCGTTGAACTCGTGCACCCCCCCCTTCTTCGGATGGTTGGAAGAGCAGACCACCACATCCTTTTTATTTTCGAGCGTGGCGGTGATGAACGCGGTCAGCGCGCGCTTCGGCCCGCACTCGAGGAAAAGACGCACGCCGTCGTCGTACATACGTTCGACCTGTTTGATCCACTCGACCGAAGAAGAGATTTGCCGGACCATCAATTCCCGGACCGCGTCGGGGTCGGCGGGGTAGTATCCCCCGGTCACGTTCGATGAGACGGGGATTTTCGGGGCCTTCGGAGAGATTCGCTTGAGGAACTTCCCATAGGGGACGGCGCCGGGGGCGATGATCTCGGAATGGAACGCGTGCGAGACATCAATCGGGACGGCTTGTATTCCCGCCGCCTGGAAACGGCGGATGGCTTCTTCGACGGCTTCGGAGGCGCCGGCGATCACGGTCTGGATCGGGCAGTTCTTGTTGGCGGCGATCACGTAGCCGTCGATCTGATCGAGAATCGCCTGAACCTTTTCAACGGGACCGGCGACCGAGGCCATTTTTCCATTGTCGGGAACGTCCACGTCGGCCATCTCCTTTCCGCGCGCGCTCACCGCGAGCAGGGCGTCCTCGAAGGACAGCACGTCGGCGGCGACGAGCGCGCCGTATTCACCCAGGCTGTGGCCGGCGACGACGTCCGGCTCTAGCCCGAACCGGCGCAGGAGACGCAGGATCGCGACATCGGCGGTCAATACCGCGGGCTGCGTGATCTCCGTTTGCTTGATGCGCTCCTGCATTTCCTTGAGGCGCGCCTCGCTTTCCCCGCCTTTCGTGAAGAGGATGTCCGAGAGCCCCTCGCCGATAATTCCCGTCATGATCCGGTCGGCTTCCGCGAAGGTTTCCTCGACGACCTTATACTTGGAGCGCAGGTCCTTGAGCATGTCGACGTACTGCGAGCCCTGGCCGGGGAAGACGAACGCGACCTTCGGATCCTTCGCGAGCTTTTTCCCCAGATGGATGCTCTTGGGCTTGAAGGAAATCGGGGGTTTTTCCCACGCGCCGTCCGTCGCCTTTTCGAGCGCGAATTGGATTTTCTCAGCGAGCTTTTGAGCGGACTCGGCCGCGATCGTCAGGCGGTATTCCTCGTGCCCGGCGTCGTTGAGCGCGGCGGCGGCCTCGGTCAGCGGTCCCGACTTCGGCGCGTTCGCGGCGTACTTGCGCACTCGGTTCAATACGGATTTTTCGTCGGGGCCGGAGAACATGAAGGCTTCGGCACCGAGCGAGGCCGGAAGCTCCGGAGCCTCGACGCGGTCGAGCAGCACTTGCGCGGCCTGCGTCAATCCGGGAGTCCAGGAGCGGGTCGCATCGCAGAACTCCTCGAGCGCGACGTGAAAATTCGTTCCGCCGAATCCGAACGCGGAAACGTTCGCGCGGCGGACGCGTCCGTCGTCCCAGGGACGCGCCTCGGTGTTGACGAAAAACGGACTCGTTTCCCAGTCCACCGTCGGGTTGGGGGTTTCGAAATGGATCGTCGGCGGCAGCGTCTTGTGATGCAGGGCGAGCGCGGCCTTGATCAGCCCGGCGGCGCCGGCGGCCGCTTTCAGGTGTCCGATCTGGGATTTGACCGAGCCGAGGGCGATGGATTTCGTTTTCGCGGAACCGAAGAGCTCCGTCGCGCATTGAACCTCGACCGCATCGCCGACCTTCGTCGAGGTTCCGTGAGCTTCCAGCAGTCCGACGTCGGCCGGTCCGTAGTTGAGCCCCTCAAACGAGCGTTCGATCGCGAGTTTTTGTCCTTTCGGGTTCGGGGCGGTGATTCCCTTCCCGCGGCCGTCGGACGAGGCCCCGATCCCGCGCAGCAGGCAGTAAATCCTATCGCCCGCGGAGAGCGCGTCCGAGAGACGCTTCATGACGATGACGCCGCAGCCTTCGCCCATCACGAAGCCGTCGGCTTTCGCGTCGAACGGCCGGGATCCTCCGGCCGAAAGAGCGCCGATCTTGGAAAATTTCACATACGCGGGGGCCGCCATCATTTGATCGACGCCGCCGGTCACGGCCATGTCGAACTGGCGAAAGCGCAGCCCGTTCACGGCCTGCGCAATCGCTCCGAGGGAGGCCGCGCACGCCGCGTCCACGGTAAAGTTGGTTCCGTTCAAGTTAAAGGTGTTCGCGACGCGGCCGGCGATGACGTTCGAAAGTTCTCCCGGCATCGTGTCCTCGTTGATGCCCATGAGACTCGCCTTGACGGCGCCTTCGACCTCGACGGCGACGGCGTCCTGCTGTTGTTGGGGAAGCTTCTGGAACGTCTTGCTCTTGCGCAGTTCGTCGATGTACATCGCCGTGTAGACGCGAAGATCCGACGCTTCCTTCTTCGGACCGCCCATCGCGTTTCCGAAGATGACGGCCGTCCGGGAGTGATCGACGTCTTTTCCGTCGTAGCCCGCGTCCTTGAGGGCCTCGGCCGTTGCGGTCACGGCGAGCTGCTGCACGGTGTCCATCTGCCTGGCGACCGGAGGCGGGATTCGCATCTTCAGGGAATCGAAGGAGAAATCCGTGATGAATCCCCCTATTTTCGAATAGGTTTTGTCCTCCGCCTTTCGATCTTCGCTGTAGTAGAGCTTCCAGTCCCACCGGTCCTTGGGGACCTCGATGATCGAGTCGACCTTGTTGAGGACGTTCTCCCAGAATCGCGGGGTATTCGGGGCGCCGGGAAAGACGCTGCCGAGTCCGACGACGGCGATCGGCTCGTTCGGGTCGATGTTTTTCGTTTGGCTCATAAAAGTGAGTTTTCCTCTAGGAAAGGGACACGGATTCGGCGGCGGATTCGACGCCGACACATCCCTGACGGGGTTCGCGTGGGGTGCGGAAGATTCGGACAAGGCTGTCCATGCGTTGCTTCATCGTATCAAATCGGGCGCCGTCGGTCAATGGGACAGTGCCGGACTTTAGTCTTTAAAAATATGAGGATTGATGTAGATCAATGTCTCCAGCCCGGGTCCCTAGGGCTTAAAGTGCCAGGCATTTAAAGGTTTCGTGTGGGATGCTCCTCGATTTTCGCCCCGCCGGCTGCATCCTTAATATGCTCCGTGTTGACACTCTAAAAAATGTTGGCTACACTCATCGCGATGACCAACATGCTCTTCGATGTCTGGGTTTATGTAGGAATATTCGGCTTTATCGGCTCGATCGCCGCATTTCCGATGTTGTTGAAGCGCTACCGACTGGCGGCGGAGTCCGAGCTTGCCGACGGAGTCGAAGCGCTCGACGGCATCGATCCTATTTCGGAGGTCGAGACCGCGGAGAAATTTCCAGAGCCGGAACCCGTCGTCGAAATTCCCAAGCGGAACGAACCCGCTTCGAACGAGGCTTCGGTCGAGAAGGAAGCGCCTCCGTCTGAACGGGAACATCCGTTGAAGACGGCGGCGCGGGAAGGCGCGGCTGCCGTTGCCAACACGCTCAAGACCGGGCAGACGATTTCGGGAGGCATCAGCCCGGCGGTCGTTTACCTCCAAAATTTGAAAATGCAGATGGAGCATTTCGAAAAGGAGATCCATCAGCTTCGAGCTCAGGTTGTGAATTTCGCGCACAAGCACGATCAGGAGTTTGAAATCCTGCTGAAGAAGATGTCGGAGTTCCAGGCGGATCTCCATCAGGAAACGTCCGCCAAACTTCCGCGTCCCGCCGCGCCCCCCTCGCCCGTGCCGGTCGCCAAACCCGCGCCCGTGCCGGTCGCCAAACCCGCGCCCGTGCCGGTCGCCAAACCCGCGCCCGTGCCGGTCGCCAAACCCGCGCCCGTGTCGGTCGCCAAACCCGCGCCCGCACCGGTCGCCAAACCCGCGCCCGTGCCGGTCGCCAAACCCGCGCCCGTGTCGGTCGCCAAACCCGCGCCCGTGCCGGTCGCCAAACCCGCGCCCGTGCCGGTCGCCAAACCCGCGCCCGTGTCGGTCGCCAAACCCGCGCCCGCACCGAAACCCGTCGAGGAACCCTCGATCGACTTCAGTCTCGAACCGGCGACTCAGAAAATCGAACCGCGCATCGAGTTGCCTGCGGCCAAAACCGCGAAGGAGGAGTCGGCGCAGGATGTCGCCGATTCCCTGTCGCTCAGCGTTCCCGCGGCGGATGAGAAAAACGACGTCGTAGATCCTCTCAAGCCGGAGCCGGGCAAGGGCCCGGTTTGGCCTGTCTGAGACTTTGTGCGAATCCCCTTCCCCCTGATCGCGGCCGTCCTTTTTTTCGCCTTCCCGAAACCGGCGCGCGCCGGGTTTTTGCCCGATGGCGCTTTCTCCGATAAAGCGGCAGGCACGACGGCCGCCGCCTTTTTGAAGCTTCCCGCCGGGGCCCGCGCGCAGGCGCTCGGGTCTTCGTATTCGGCGGCGGTCGATAACTCCGACGCTTTGTTCTGGAACCCGGCGGGTCTCGGCCGGATGGAGGAGGCCGGGCTGTCGGAAGTGGGTTTCAGCTACAACGCGTTGTTGGAGACTTCCTACTCGGGGACGCTGTCCTACGCGCGGCCGTTCGCGTCGCGCGGCGGCGTTCTTGGCTTCGCCGCCGAGTATTTTTCTCAATCGGCGATTACGCGCTACGATGTCTTCGGAAACTCGCAGGGAAATTTCAAGCCGGTCGATCTGGCCCTGTCGGCGGCGTACGGGAAGGCGTTCGGCAGGATCTTCGGAGGCGCCGCGGTCAAGTTTATCCGCAGCGCGATAGACAACACATCCGGTTCGTCGTTCGCCCTCGATCTCGGCGTTCAGGCCGATCGCGTCACGGATTTGGGAGAGGGGGCGCTCGACGCGGGGTTCAGCATCCGGAACATCGGCCCTCCGCTCCAACTCGGGTCCGTGTCCGATCCTCTTCCGATGAAGATGCAGGGCGGGGTGTTGTGGCACATCAGTCCCACCGTGGGCGGGCTGCTCGATATTCACATTCCCGTGGATCAGGATCCCTACTTCAGCATCGGCTCCGAGGCGACCTTCCCGTTCGGCGATCGCATGAAGGGCTCCGTGCGCGGGGGCTACAACATCAGCCGCGACCGCAATATCGACGGGCTCACGGCGATGTCCGCCGGCTTCGGCCTCGATCTCTTCCGTTTCCGTCTCGATTACGCCTGGGTGCCGTTCGGGGATCTCGGCACCACCCACCGCATCTCGATGGCGTTTCGTCTTTAATTAGACGCGTATTCCTTAAGAAGGCGGAGCATTTCGGCGTGGACTCGGCCGTTGGATGCGAGCGTCTGCCGGCCCCATTCTTCGAGCCGCCCCCAGGGTTTCCCTGAGAAATCGCTTACCCTCCCTCCCGCCTCTTCGACGATCAGCCGTCCCGCCGCGACGTCCCATGGATTGAGGTGAAACTCCCAGTATCCGTCGATGCGGCCGGCGGCCGTCCAGGCGAGGTCGAGCGCGGCGGAGCCGCTGCGCCGGATTCCGTGAGACCGCTTCAGGAATTCCCCTACGATGCGAAGGTAGAAATTCGCGCGCTTATCCCGGTCGTAGGCGAAGCCGGTCATCAGCAGGGCCTCGGAGACCCGTGCGGCGCGCGAGACGCGGATGCGCTTCCCGTTGAGCGTCGCGCCTTTCCCGCGTTCGGCGAAAAAGAGTTCGTCGCGCGACGGATCGTAGATTCCCCCCATCAGCGGTCGTCCCCGGTGGGTCAATCCGATGGAAACGCACGAGGCCGGAAATCCATGGGCGTAGTTCGTCGTTCCGTCGATGGGATCCACGACCCAAGAGTACTCGGACCCGCCCTTGCGGGGAGCGCGTTCCTCCGCGAGAAAATCGTGTTCGGGGAAGCGGGCTAGAATCACGTCGAGAATTTTCTGCTCGGCGGCGAGATCGGCCGCGGTGATCAGGTTCGCCCGCCAGCCTCCCTTGCGCTTCGCGCGGACCTTTTTGAAATGCCGCTTGACGATGATGCCGGCCTCTCTGAGGGCGCGCGTCAGCGTCAAACGAAGGGCGGCCGCCGGTTCGGGGCGGCAGAAGCGCGCGATGGCGGCCGCGAGAGCGTCGGTCGTATAAGGGTTCGCTTCGACGGCGGGTTCGACGCCGGCCGCGCGAAGGGCCGCCGATACGACCGGGCCGATCGAGGCCGCTCGGGCGGTTTGGAAGAGTTCCGAGAACGCGCGGCGCCCGAGGGCCCGTCGGGTTTCACGCACGGTCGACGCGGAGGTAAAGGTGACCCAGTCCACCGATTGAGAGCGTGCCGCCTTCGCGAGTTCCGCGAGGCCGGCCGCGTCCGGAGTCGTTCGGTAGACGGGCGCCACGGTGACGCGGGCTCCCGCCGCGCGCAGGGACCGGGGCAGAATTTCCCGCGCGACGGCCGCGCGCGGGATGAGGATGTTCCAGGCCCGCACCCGGCCGAGGCGCCCGGCGAGCGCCTCGCCTTCGAAGCGCTCGGGAAGCTCCGCCCCGCGCCAGCCGCGCTTGGCGAGCGCGGCCGCGGTTTTGGACCCGACCGCGAAGACCCTGTCGGGCCGCCGGGGACGGCCGGGCAAAACCCGCCCGGCGCGATCGAAGAAGCCGTTGACCCCGTTGGCGCTGGTGAAAATGATCGCGTCGAAATCGTCGAGCCTTCTCAGCGCCCGGTCCAGCCGCGACCAGGAGTCCGGCGGGCGAACGGCGATCGCGGGGGTTTCGAGCGTCTCGGCGCCGAAAGCGCGCAAGCGCCGGATCAGGCCTTTTGAACTGCCTAGGGGACGCGTGATGCAGACGCGCCTCGACGATAGCGGACTCTTCATTGGCGCGATTATATTATAATGGCGCGATGGGAATGGGATGGTTCGGCAAGAAAGAAGGCGCGCCCGCCGCGGTGACGGGGTCGGGGAAGAATCTCTCGATCGCGGCCTTGCTCTCTCCCGAACTGATTCTGCGCGCCGAGCCCGGGGCGACGAAAGAGAGCTTTATCGAGAGCTTGATCGTGCATCTCTGCGAGGCGCGGGGTCTGGGCGACCCTTCG
>Ga0210006_1000030_pt1 | contig 123418 bp, 97 predicted proteins | sample CryGey02umfilter_2_FD_185452 | JGI IMG/M metagenome (GOLD analysis project Ga0210006, IMG submission 185452) | Groundwater microbial communities from aquifer in Utah, USA - Crystal Geyser 4/10/14 0.2 um filter (SPAdes) (version 3) | ecosystem: Environmental > Aquatic > Deep subsurface >... | reverse complement strand
CCACAGGGTGAACTTAGCATCGTTCATGGCAGCGGTGTCCTCCGGAAAAGTTGCTTGGTGGTACAAACAACCTAACCAGGGGCACCGCTCGCTTTAACCCCTATTTCCCGCCAATCCGCGATGAACCTGATTTAAGGGGAAAAGACTATGCACCGGGTGGCGCGTCAACTGCCATGGTTGCTTTCTTTTCCGAAGTTTTCCCTGCACTTCGGGCACATGACGTGACTGATCTGTGCATCGGTATGCTCCTCGAAATACTCCTCCACCCGGATCCATTCGCCCTGTTCGTTCCTGATGCTGTTGCCGCACCAGGCGCATAGCGGGACGATGTCGCTGATGCTTTTGATGGTGGCCAGTGCCTCGTTGAGTTCCCTGTTGCTGCTTTCCAGTTCGCTGTTGAGCGCCAGTAGAGAGCGCTGCGCCTTTTTCAGCTCGCTGATATCGGCGATCGCTGCGATGAAGTAGTCGGGCTTGCCTGTTGCAACGCGCACCAGCGAGACCGTCAGATGCCATGGATCGAGGAGCCGTCCTTGCGGATATAACGCGTCTCCATCGAATAGGTGTTGATGTCTCCGGCCAGGGTCAGCTTGATCTGGGTCAGGTCGGCATCCAGTTCCTCCGGGTGAGTGATGTCCTGAAAGGTACATCGCGGCAGTTCTTCGCGGGGATAGCCAACGATGTCGCACAGGGCATCGTTGACGCGCAACCACGCGCCACCGATGCCGACATGCGCCATGCCGATATGGGCATGAGCGAAGGTTTCCCTGAACAGCTTCTCGCTATGCTCGACGCGGCGTGCGGTTCCGGCCGTGATGCGCCGGAAGGCCTGAGAACCGAGCAGGATCAGCAGCAATGCGATGTCGCTGGTGGTGTATGCGGCACGGATGAAGGGCGCGCGGATCTCCTTCATATCGATCTTGGCGACGATGCCGAGCCCCATTTCCCTCACCGGCTCGTAGGCGGCGAGCACGTTTTCACCCCGGTAGTCCCTGCCGATGATCGAACCGGATTCACCCTTTAGGGCATGCTGCATGGGAATGGCCTCCGCGCCGTCGAAGGCAACCGGATGCAGATGAACGGTATCGTGGTGACGATGGCTCAATAGGAAAACGATCGGGTCGCCCTCGCGTCTGGCCAGCGTGAATTCGCCGGTCTCCCCGAATCCATGGAAATTCCTGTGGGCTTCCCTGATCTGGCCGGGTGTGTGCTCGAAGGCCTGTGCGCCGGAATGCTGTTTGTCGTAACTTGCCACGGCATTCATCATCGCGGCCCTGCTCTGTGCCGTATCCACCAGTCGCTTGCGCTGTTCTTCTAGGGCTGTCTGGTACAGCGAGCCGATGGCTACACCGAGCACGGTGAGGGTGATGCTCACCATGATGACGATCAGGCAGATGCTTCTGACCTGTGATGGCTTCCCTTCCTTCTCCTGCATGGAGTTGCCCAAGCACTTTCCCTGCCAATGAATACCGGCTCAGGACTTTTCCATATCCCCGGGATTTTTTTCCGCCTCGATGATCGGCACGCCGCTGGGCGGTTGCGGTGACGGCGGTGTGCTGCGTTCGCGTGCCACCGCGATGCCTGCGGCGGTGATGAACAGCATGCCGGCCAGCCCCGGTATGTCCGGGAGTTCACCCCATGCCATAAAGCCGATGAAGCCAGCGAACAGCAGGCCGGTGTAGCCTAACGGTGACACCCTGGTCACCGGTGCCCGTTTATAGGCCCAGGTGAGACCGAGTTGCCCGAGGCTGCCGAACAGGCCGACAGCCAGCAGCCATAGCCAATCCATGGCCTGCGGTAGAACGAAGCCCCAGAGCAGGGGCACGGCGGAAACGACGGATGCGATCAGTGCGAACCACACCACGATGCTGACCGGATCATCCGTATCTGAAAGCCGTTTGGTGGTGGTCAGAGCAAGGCCTGCCAGTGCGCCGGAGGCCAGTCCGCACAGGCCGGCAAGCGAAAAAATGCCTGCTGACGGGTGGAAAAGCAGCGCAAGGCCGATCAGGCTCAGGCCGAGGGCGATGCGGCGGGGCATCGTCCATTGCTCCTTCAGCCAGAGCACGGCGAAGATGGCGATGAATACCGGCGAGGTGTAGTTGAGCAGCAGCGCATCGCTCAGATGCAGGCCATTGATGGCAATGAAATACAGATACATCGCGCAGAGACCCGAGATGCCGCGCAGCAGATGCAGATCGAAGCGTCTGGTTTTCAGGGATACGCGATTGTGGCGTAGCAAGGGCAGCAGCATCAGCAGGGCGATGAAGTTGCGGAAGAAAACCACCTCGCTCTGCGGCAGGCTTTCGCTAGCCATGCGCACACAGGCAGCCATCACTGCGAAGCTGGCTGCCGAGAGCAACGCAAAACCGAGCCATGCCTTGCTGTCGGTATCTGTTGAGGTAATAGAGGGCTTGTTCACGTCAGGTTCGGGTTCCGACTCCAGTGCCTGACATTATGCGGGTGACAGGTTCGCTATTCAATTCCCCGCAGGGGCCGCTTCTGGCGGATCGTCATCCACCTGCAGAAATAGATAGGTGTATCCGGCGGCTGCACCCGCGCCCTTGTTCTTGCCGCCGATGGGTTGCAACACGACGCTGCCGTCGCGCTTCTGGATGGGCGAGGTCTGACCGACGGAAACGCCCAGTGTGGCACTACCGCCCATGCCTTCGTATTTGCCGGCCAACTGGTGCGAGCCTGCAGTGAATGGCCGCGCGAAGACCGCGTAGTCGAGCGTCGAGTTTCGACCGAAGGCCACATCGAAGCCGAAACCGATGCCGGTTTCGCCCTTGTAGTACTCGCTTGTTCCTCCCGCTTCCGGCTTGAAGGTGCAACGGATCTCGCGCGTGGAGTGGATCAGCAGGTTGATGCCGGAATGCTGCAGGATCTTGCAGTTCAGGTCGCCGACCCTCGGTGGCGGGGTATCAATGTTAGCGGGCGATGCACCAGCGAAGGCGGGTATCAGCAGTGCAGCACACAATCCGGCAAGCAGGTATTTCATGGTCAACTCCCGGCGACAAGCGCCATCGGGAGCATAGCTCAGTTCAGGCAATGCTGCGCGGAGTCAGGGATACCTGCTATATTATCAGGGCTGCCAGACAGCAGGGAGGATACAGCGATGGGTTTTTTCGGAAGCATCGGCAGGGCTATCGGCAAGGCGTTGGGCACAGCTGGAAAAACAGCTGAAAAGACCGGAGATGTGGTGGACAAAGTTATTGATACTGCCGGAACGGCAGCGGGCAAGGCCGCCAGTACGGCGGGATCAGCTGCAGGCAAGGTGCTGGGGACCTCATCGAACTGCTGGGAGCCGCCCGCTGGCGATGACAACGGCAGCCCCGGCAAGTAGTTTCGCAGGGCAGGGCTTAAGACAGACGGTTCCGGAAATCCTCGTAGCTGAAGCGGCGGATGGTCTCGAAATTGCCGGACTCGCGGAGGATGGCGATGTCCGGGTGGCGCACGCCGTTGAACATCGTGGTTTTGACCATCGTGTAGTGAATCATGTCTTCGAAGACCAGACGTGAACCCGGCACTAGCGGAGTGTCGAATGAGTAATCACCGATCACATCGCCGGCCAGGCATGAGGTGCCGCCGAGGCGGTAGGTGTGCGGTTTCACGCCGGCCTCGTCAGCGCCGGTAATCATCGGGCGATAGGGCTGCTCCAGCACATCCGGCATGTGCGCGGTGGCGGAGATATCGAGAATCACCACAGGTAACGAGTCGGTCGGCACGATATCCAGCACCGAGGCGATCAACTCTCCGGTGCGCCATGCCACGGCACCGCCCGGTTCCAGATACACCTGTACCTTCCAGCGCTCGCGGAAGTCGCGGATGCGGGCGATCAGCTTGTCCACATCGTAATCCTTATGGGTCATCAGGTGTCCGCCGCCGAAGTTCACCCACTTCAATCCGGGAATCCACGCGGCGAACTTCTCCTCGAAGGCATCGATCAGGGCGACCGAGGAATCGGCGAGGTTTTCGCACAGGGCATGTGCATGCAGGCCTTCGATTCCCGCAAGGTCTGCACCCTGCAAATGCTCAGGGCGTACACCGAGGCGCGAACCGGAAAAACACGGGTTGTAGAGATCGGTTTCGACTTCTGCGATACCCGGATTCACACGGATGCCGCAGGACACGCCGGCTGCCCTTGCCCGCTTGCCGAATTGTTGCCACTGGCTGACGGAATTGAACACCATATGCCCGGCAAGCGAACAGATCTCGTCGAACTCGTCATCGCGGAAGGCGGCCGAATAGATGTGGTTCTCGCCCTTGAATTCCTCAGCGGAAAGCCTCAGTTCGTACAACGAGCTTGCAGTGCATCCCGGCAGGTATTGCTTCACCAGCGGAAAGGTCGACCACATGGCAAAGCCCTTGAGTGCCAGAATGATGCTGCATCCGGCTTCCTGTTGAACACGCTTCATCAACTCAAGGTTGGCGCGCAGCTTGGTCTCCTCCAGCACATAAGCCGGGGAGGGGCAGCGGTTCACCCAGTCGGGGATATGACTCACAGCTGCGGGGAGATGTCGTCGAGCGGTTGGGACGGGACATCTACCCAGGGCAGGCCGCAGGCGTTGAGATCATCCATGAAGGGATCGGGGTCACATTGCTCCATGTTCCACACGCCCGGCTTCAGCCATTTTCCCGTGACCATCTGCTTGGCGCCGATCATCGCCGGTACGCCCGTGGTGTAGGACACGCCCTGCGCATAGGTCTCGGCATAGCAGGCCTCATGGTCGCATATATTATATATATATCGCGTGAACGGTGCGCCGCCGCCTTTCGTGCCGGTGACGATGCAGCCGATGTTGGTCTTGCCTTTGGTGCGCGGGCCAAGGCTGGCCGGGTCGGGCAACAGGGCCTTGAGGAACTGGATCGGCACGATCTCGCGGCCCTCGAACATGATCGGCTCAATGGAGTCCAGTCCGATATTGCGGAACACCTCCAGATGCTTGAGGTAGGCATCGCCGAAGGTCATCCAGAAGCGGATGCGCTTTAAGCCCGGCAGATTCTGCGCCAGCGATTCCATCTCCTCGTGGTAAAGCAGATACATGTTCTTTTCTCCGACTTCTTCAAAGTCGAACGTCCGCTTGAACTGCATCGGTCTGGTTTCGATCCACTCGCCGTTTTCGAAGTAGCGCCCGTTGCTGGTCACCTCGCGGATATTGATCTCCGGGTTGAAGTTGGTGGCGAATGCATAGCCGTGGTCGCCGCCGTTGCAGTCCAGGATGTCCACGGTATGGATCTCGTCGAAGTGGTGTTTCAGCGCATGCGCGCAGTACACATTGGTCACGCCCGGGTCGAAGCCGGAGCCGAGCAGGGCCATCAGTCCGGCATCCTTGAAGCGCTGCTGATAGGCCCACTGCCAGCTGTATTCGAATTTGGCTTCGTCCAGCGGTTCGTAGTTGGCGGTATCCAGATAGTGCACGCCGGTTTCCAGACACGCATCCATGATGCTCAGATCCTGATAGGGAAGGGCGACATTGATGACCATGAAGGGCTTCACCCGTTCGATCAGCGCCACCAGTTCCGGCACCTTGTCGGCATCCACGCTTGCCGTGGCGATGCGCTTGCCGGTCTTCTCCAGCACCTCCGATGCAATCTGGTCGCACTTGGCAACGGTGCGGCTGGCCAGCGTGATGTTGTCGAACACATCCTTCTGCTGCGCGCATTTATGGGCGACCACGCGGCCGACACCGCCTGCACCGATAATCAGAATATCTGCCATGGATGGACCTCCTGGAAAGTCAGGCGAGTTTAGCCCCGGTGGTTTGCCGCGTCATGGGGAAATATGTTCCGGAGGCATGCCGCAGCGGTTGTTCCGGCTGTAGGGCGCGCGTAAGCTTTCCCGATGTTCGATTCTACTGAAACCCCGCTTGATCAAGCCCATTCCATCCGCATCATCGGTGCTCCATTCGATGGTACGGTGTCTTTCCGTCCCGGAGCACGCTTCGGTCCTGCCGCCATCCGCGATGCTTCCGATGGCGTCGAGGTCTGGTCGCCGTTGCTTGATGCCTCGCTTGAGTGTGTTCGTTATGCCGATGCCGGAGATGTGGAATTGCCGATGGGCGATACCGGGCGCGCACTGGAGATGATCCGTGAAGCTGCCGATGCCGCGCTGGATGCCGGCGCCGCACCTTTCCTGCTCGGCGGCGAGCATCTGGTTTCTCTGCCGGCGATCGCTGCGGTGCATGCACGCCATCCCGATCTGCTTGTGGTGCAGCTCGATGCGCATGCCGATCAGCGCGAGGATTATATGGGGGTGAAGCTCTCGCATGCCTGTGTGATACGCCGGGTTGCTGAGTTTCTCGGGCAGGAGCGTATCCGGCAGATCGGTATCCGTTCCGGCACCAAAGAAGAATATAGGCTGATGCGCGAGCACGGCACCCTGACCACCTTCCGCGAAGCGGATCTTGAAGAACTGAAGGTATGGATCGGCCGGCGGCCTGTGTATCTTACTGTTGATCTGGATGTGTTCGACCCGTCCTGCTTTCCCGGCACCGGCACGCCGGAGCCGGGTGGTATCGACTGGTGGACCTTCCAGCGCTTTTTGCAGGTGCTGCGCGGCTGCCGCATCGTCGGTCTCGATGCCGTGGAGCTGGCACCGCAACTGGACGCCTCCGGCTGCTCCTCCGTGCTGGCTGCCAAGGCGGTACGCGAGATGCTGCTGGTGGCAGCCTGTCCGGTCGCATGATTCCGGTCGCATGAGCCCGAGGGCTTGAGTACCCTGCTGCCCGATTCTGTCACCGATGCTGTGCGTCGCCTGCTGACGCGCAGCCTATTGATGCGTGCTCTGCTCATCGGTGGTGCTGCCGTGTTCGGCCTGCTGCTGTTGTCGGCTATCGGCCTGACCTGGTATCTCAAGACGCTGGATTTCAATACCTACAAACCGATGATTCAGGATGCCGTGCTCAAGGCCGGAGGTCGCGCGCTGTTGATCGACGGTGATATGCGCCTGTCGGTTTCCCTGCATCCGGCGCTGCGCGTGGAGGGTGTGCATCTGGCCAATCCTGCTGGTTTCAGTCGTCCGAACACCGTGGATGTGGCACGCATGGATGTCGAGATCGCCTTGTTGCCTCTGCTTTATGGGGAATTGCTGGTCGAGCATGTCGATCTGATCGATCCGGATATCCTGCTGGAAAAGCTGTCCGATGGCCGTGATAACTGGAGCCTGCCGGGAGAGCTGGCCGGAGAGGGAGTTTCCGCCGCTGCCGAGGCCGGCCCCGACAGTCCGACCATTCTTCCGCGTGTGCATCGTGTGATGATTCGCAACGCGACCCTCGGATTCCGCGACGCCGGCGAGCTACGCCCGAGAAGCCTTGTCGTGCCCGAGATCGAACTGTGGGAGGGCAACGGCGAGGGCAAGGACAAGCTGCTGCTGCGTGCCCGCGGCGAGTTCGAGAAGGTGCCGCTGAAGCTGCAGGGATCGCTTTCCTCGTTGCATGCACTGCTGGCCAACCAGGCACTGGCTGTGTCGCTGCATGCCTCGGTTCCGGGCGTCGAGCTGAAGCTGGGCGGCAGCATGCAGCAGCCGCTGGATGCGAAGGGGATGTCGCTTGAAATCGATGCGGATTCACCGGGTATCGGCAGTCTGGCGAGATTGTTCAAGCTGCCTCCGGTCCTGGCTCTGGCGATGCATCTGAAAACCACACTGCAGGATGATGCTGAAGGTTTCCTGTTGCAGGGCTTCCAGGCCAGGCTCGGGGGCAACGATGTGTCCGGCGATGTGCATATCGGCATGCCGAAGGGACGACTGCGTCTGGATGCCATGCTTGTCTCGAATGCCATCGATCTGAGCGGCCTGCTGCCGGAATCGAAGCAGGCGGAAAACGCTCCGGCCGCAGCGTCCGGCAAGGGGGGCGGCAAGTCGCAGGCTGCGCGCGTATTGCCCGCCGGGCCGATCGATCTTGCAGTGTTGCGCGCCATGGATGCGACGGTGGAATGGAAGATCGCCCGCTTCTCCATGCCCGATCTGCAGCTCTCGGATGTGCATCTCAAGGCCGGTCTTGCCGACGGAGAGTTGCGGCTCGGGCCCTTCAAAGGGCTGCTGGCCGGCGGTCAGGTGCGCGGCGAACTGGTGCTGCGCGCCGCAAAGTCGCCGGCTGTGTTCGGCATGACACTTGTCGGGCGGGGCATTATGGCGGACCGGTTGCTGGCCATGCGAGCAGGACCGCAGGCGGATGGGCTGATGCAGGGCGGCAGCATGGATATCGATTTGACGCTCGACGGGCGCGGCACATCCGTGGCCGGGTTGCTGGCGGACAGCAACGGGCGGATCAAGCTGAGCATGGGCGAGGGAAAGGTGAAGAGCACGGCACTGAACATGATCGGCGGCGATATGCTGATGACGCTGGCCGACAAGCTCAATCCGTTCTCCGAGAAGAAGGACAGCATGGAGCTGCAATGCGGGGTGGTCCATTTCAGGATCGAGAACGGCATGATGCTGTCGGAGAAGGGCATCGCCTTTGAAACCGCGCGCATGAACATCCTCAGCCAGGGCTCGATTAACCTGCTTGACGAAAGCATCGATCTGAGCTTTGGCACTGAGCCGCGCGACGGTATCGGTGTGAACCTTTCCAATATGGTCAATGTGGTGAAGCTGGGCGGAACGCTGGCCGAACCGGGCATGGTGGTGGATGCCGCCAAGTCCGGCATGGCGGCTGCGCGCACGGCGGGCGCCGTGATGACCGGGGGCTTGTCCCTGCTCGGCGAGGGTCTGTTCAACCGGGTTACCGCCGATTCAACACCCTGCAAGACGGCGCTGGAGATGAAATAAGCCTGTCGGGGTGACAGCCCCGGCAAATTTGGCAATAATCACTCAACGTCTTTATCTCTGGGAGGGGACATGTCGCTACGTCTGGGTCGTACTTCACTAAAAACCACCTACCAGTTCGCATCCTATGGGTTGTTTCTGGTTATCCTGCTACTCGGCAGTATCGCCATGCTCAAGCTTGATATGTCCACCGATCTGAGCAACCAGATCATCCAGCGTTCGATCAATCAGATGCATCACGCCATGTTGCTACGCATCTCCGCCACCGAGGCGGCGATGCCGGTCAATGACTACATCATCCACGCCAATACCGGGGAGAAAGATGAGTACCGTCGCCTGCGCGGCAAAGTGGAAAGGGAATTCGCCGCCCTTGCCGCGATGCGGGGTTTCGAGCAGGGACAGCTCGATATGCTGGCCGATGCGCGTATCGAGTGGGACAAGGCCATGCAGGTGGCCGATGACATCATCGCCATGCCGCGACCGGTCGGCAATCCGCTGGCTGCTCAACGCATGGAGGATTTTGATCTGCTGATCGACAATGCATCGCAAACGCTGAGCCGTGTTTACGATGCCGTATATGCGGAGAATATCAGCAGCGGCGAACATATCCGGCTCATCGAAACCCAGACCTATATCATTTCCGGCGCCCTGTTTCTGGCAGCGCTCGGTATCGTGGTGTTCGGCATGGTCTGGATGCCGCGCAGCTTCTTCCCTCCGCTGCGCGAGGTCGCCAAGGGGATGCGGAAGCTCAGGCAGGGAGAGCTGGATCACCGGGTGGACAGGGATGTGCCGATCGAGTTCATTTCGCTGGTGGATGGTTATAATGACCTGGCCGACGCCATCAGGGAGATGAAAAAGGATTGAATGCAGCTGACAACAATATCCCGGTCGGGCCGGACAGTATCGCGGTCGCGCTGGTGCATTATCCGGTGCTCAACCGGCTGGGGGAGACCTCGACCACGGCGATCACCTCGATGGATGTGCACGATTTTGCGCGCACCTGTGCATTTTACGATGCGGGTCCGGTATATCTGATACATCCGGCTGAAGGCATGCATGCCATGGTGCGGGATATCTGCGGCTACTGGCAGGAGGGCGAGGGCGGGGCCCGCAATCCGGGGCGGCGCGAGGTGCTTTCGCATGTGAGATTGCTGCACTCTCTGCAAGAGGTCATGCAGGATGCGCCTTATAAATTATGGTACACCTCCGCCACACCGCCGCAGCAGGGTTTGCGGGATATTGAATCCCTGCGGGACGAATCCGGCCCGCACCTGATTGTTTTCGGCACGGGATCGGGTCTGGATGCCTCGAAACTGCCGCCTGCAAATGGATGGTTGCGGCCCATCGAAGGTGCCGGTAAAGTGCGCCACCTTTCGGTACGTGCAGCCCTTGCCATCTATATGGATCGCTGCAGTCGGCCGGAGAGGTAGTAGTTAGAGGTGTTGGAGGCTTAAATGCGTGCATTGGATGATGTAACCAAGGATCAGATTCGTAACGATATCCCGGCATTCCGCGAGGGCGATACCGTCCGCGTCAATGTTCGCGTGGTTGATTTCAAGGATACCAAGAAGGGTGTGGAGCGCCGCGAGCGCCTGCAGGCCTATGAAGGCGTTGTGATCGCGCGTCACAACAAGGGCATTTCCAGCTCTTTCACCGTGCGCAAGATTTCCGGTGGAGTCGGTGTGGAGCGTGTGTTCCCGCTGCATTCCCCGATGCTGGAGAGCATCAATGTAGTGCGTCACGGTCGCGTGCGTCGCGCCAAGCTGTACTACCTGCGTGCACTCTCCGGTAAGGCTGCCCGTATCCGCGAGCGTCGCATCCGCTAATTACGGCGGTGTGCCCGAGGAAGATCATTGCAAGGGGCCCGTTGGGGCCCCTTGTTGTTTGTTGTTTCAATATTAAGCATCAATTACCGTTGCTGCCCCATACCGAGGAGGGATAGATGAGCGAGCGTTCCGATTTCTTTCATGCCGATCTGGCCGACACTGCCGTTGCCGAGGCGATTGCCGCCGAGCTCGGTCGCCAGCAGCACACCCTGGAGCTGATTGCCAGCGAAAATATTGTGTCCAGGGCCGTGATGCAGGCGCAGGGCTCGGTGATGACCAATAAATACGCCGAGGGCTATCCCGGCCGCCGTTACTACGGTGGTTGCGAGCATGTGGACAAGGTCGAGGCGCTGGCTCAGGAGCGCGCGAAAAAGCTGTTCGGTGTGAAGCATGCGAATGTACAGCCGCATTCCGGCTCGCAGGCCAATATGGCCGTCTACATGGCCGTACTCAATCCGGGCGATACCATCATGGGCATGGATCTTTCGCATGGCGGACATCTGACCCACGGCTCACCGGTGAACTTCTCCGGTCGTCTGTACAATGTCGTGGCATACGGCGTGCGCGAGTCCGACGAGCGTATCGATTACGATGTCATGCAGCAGCTGGCCGACGAGCACAAGCCTAAGATGATTATCGGCGGTGCTTCTGCCTATGAACGCGAGATCGACTTCGCACGTATGCGCAAGATCGCCGATTCCGTCGGCGCCATCCTGTTCGTGGACATGGCACACTATGCGGGCCTGATCGCTGCCGGTGCCTATCCGAGCCCCGTTGGGCATGCGCATGTGATTACTACCACCACGCATAAAACCCTTCGCGGTCCGCGCGGTGGCATGATCCTCACCGACGATGACGATCTGGCCAAGAAGCTGAACTCGCGCATCTTCCCCGGCATCCAGGGTGGTCCGCTGATGCATGTGATCGCTGCCAAAGCCGTGGCTTTCGGCGAGGCGCTGGGCGGGCAGTTCCAGCGCGACCAGAAGCAGGTGGTGCTCAATGCGCGAGCACTGGCTGACACATTGACGGCAGGCGGCCTGCGTGTGGTCTCCGGAGGGACGGATTGCCACATGTTCCGCGTGGATGTGCGTCCGCAGGGCATCACCGGCAAGGTCGCCGAGGAAGCCCTTGAGGCTGCCGGCATCACGGTGAACAAGAACACCATCCCGTTCGATCCGGAAAGCCCGTTCGTGACCAGCGGTGTGCGTATCGGCGCTTCGGTGATCACTGCGCGCGGTATGCTGGAAGCCGAGGCGAGAGCGATCGGCGAGATGATCCTCAAGGTGCTGTCTGCTCCCGAGGATGCCTCCGTGCATGCGGCAGTGGCTGCTGAAGTGCGCGCACTGACCGATCGCTTCCCGATCTACGACTGAGTTGGCGGACATGCTTGTTTTCCGTCGTTGCGACTGACCGGGCAGACCGGTCATGCATTGCCCGTTCTGTTCCAATGACGATACGCGCGTGATCGATTCACGCGTGGCGGAAGGCGGTGCCGCAGTGCGCCGCCGGCGCGAGTGCGAGGTGTGCGGCAAGCGTTTCTCAAGTTATGAGCGGGCCGAACTGCGTCTGCCGATGGTGATCAAGAAAGACGGAACCCGGCAGACCTTCGATGAGAGGAAGATACGCGGCGGCATGCAGAAGGCGCTGGAAAAGCGACCGGTGAGTGCCGATGCGCTGGAGCAGGGCGTGCAGGCGGTGATCCGTGCTGCTCAGGAGAGCAGTGAATCGGAGATCCCGGCAGGCAGCATCGGTGATTATGTCATGGAGCAGTTGCGTCAGCTCGATGGTGTGGCTTATATCCGTTTCGCGTCGGTGTATCGTGAGTTCAAGGATGTGGATGAATTTGTAGCCGCGGTGAAGTCGGCTATGCGAGTCAAGGGAGAGTAAACATGGGTGTGAAGATTGCAGTATTGCCGGGTGATGGCATCGGTCGCGAGATCGTACGTGAGGCACTGAAGGTCATGGGCGTGCTGAACAGCGCCTACGGCCTGAATGCCGAGTGGGAAGAGGCTGCCATCGGTGGCGACGGTTATGACACCTCCGGCGATCCGTATCCCGAAGCGACGCGCAAGCTGGCGCATGCCAGTGATGCGGTGCTGCTCGGAGCAGTGGGTGGTCCGAAGTGGGAGCCGCTGGACAAGCCTTTGCGTCCGGAGGCCGGCCTGCTCGGCATTCGTGCCGAGCTCGGGCTGTTCGCCAACTATCGTCCTGCCAGAGTGTACGATCAGTTGCTGGGTGCTTCGACTCTGAAGCCGGAAGTGGTGCAGGGCGTGGATATTCTGGTGGTGCGCGAACTGGTATCGGGCGTGTATTTCGGTCAGCCGCGTGGTTTCGAGCAGGTGAACGGTGAGCGGCGCGGTTTTAATACGATGGGCTATTGCGAATCGGAAGTCGAGCGCATCGCCCGCACCGCCTTTGCCGCCGCTCGCCTGCGTTCCAACCGCGTGTGCAGCGTGGACAAGGCCAATGTGCTGGAGGTCTCGGAGCTCTGGCGCGAAACTGTGATCCGCGTCAAAGAAAGCGAGTTCCCGGATGTCGAGCTTACGCACATGTACGTCGATAACGCTGCCATGCAGCTGATCCGCAATCCGAAACAGTTCGATGTGATGGTCACCGGTAATCTGTTCGGTGATATCCTCTCGGACGAGGCTTCCATGCTGACCGGTTCGATCGGCATGTTGCCGTCTGCATCCATCGGTGAGAAGTTCGCCATGTACGAGCCAATCCACGGCTCCGCACCCGATATCGCGGGTCAGGACAAGGCCAATCCGCTGGCAACGATCCTTTCCGTGGCCATGATGCTGCGCTATTCGCTCGGCAAGGCCGATCTGGCCGCCAAGGTCGAGGCAGCTGTCGAGGCTGTGCTTGATGACGGCGTGCGTACGCTGGATCTGGCCGGCGGGAGCCGCACGGTTTCCTGTTCCGGCATGGGTGATGCGGTTAGTGAAAAACTTAGGGCAATGGCGGGTTGATGATGAGCGACTATTTACCGAATAAGGATGCATACAATGTGGCCGTGGTCGGTGCGACCGGTGCTGTCGGCCAGACCATGCTCGAGATCCTCGCCGAGCGGAATTTTCCGATCGCGGATCTGGTGCTCGTGGCTTCCAGCCGCAGTGCGGGCTCGCGCGTCGAGTTCAAGGGCAGGGAATACGTCGTGCAGGATCTGGAGACCTTCGATCCGGCAGGTCTGGATATTGCTCTGTTTTCCGCCGGTGGCGGCACATCTTTGAAGCATGCCCCGCGTTTTGCCGAGGCGGGCTGCTATGTGGTGGATAATTCCAGCGCATGGCGCATGCACGATGATGTGTGTCTGGTTGTGCCGGAAGTGAATCCGCACGCCCTTTCCATGGCCAGAGCGAACCGCATCATCGCCAACCCGAATTGCTCGACCATCCAGATGGTGGTGGCGCTCAAGCCGCTGCATGATGCCGTGCCGATCAAGCGTGTGGTGGTTTCCACCTATCAGGCTGTGTCCGGTGCAGGTGGCAAGGCCATCGAAGAGCTTGCCGAGCAGACCCGCAGCCTGCTGCTGGGTAACGAAGCCAAAGTGAATATGCTGCCGGCACGCATTGCCTTCAATGTGATTCCGCAGATCGATGTGTTCATGGAAGACGGTTACACCAAGGAAGAGCGCAAGATGATGGATGAAACGCGCAAGATCATGGAGGCGGATATCGCGGTAACCGCCACCACGGTCCGCGTGCCGGTGTTCTACGGGCACTCCGAATCGGTGAATGTCACATTCACCGGTCCGATGACAGCCGATACGGCGCGTAGCCTGCTTGCTGATGCCGAAGGTGTGTGTGTGGTGGACGATCCGGCAACGGCCGATTATCCGCTTGCCAGCGAGGCCGGCGGCACCGATCCGGTGTGGGTCGGGCGTATCCGTGAAGACAAATCTTGCCCTGATTCCTTGCATTTATGGGTGGTTGCTGATAATGTCCGTAAGGGTGCGGCTCTAAATGCCGTTCAGATTGCGGAATTACTTGTTTCGGAACATTGATGCGCTTGTGATGTCGGCTGCTTGATGCGAGAGGCGGGTCGCCAAAAGGGAGATTGCCGTATGTTCGTTGGATTGCGGAATGTGCTGCTGCTGTCTGTATGTCTGATATTCGCTGCCGGCCAGGCCGGTGCTGTTGCGCTTGGCAAGATCGAGGTCACCAGCCATCTCGGTGAAACCTTCTTCGCCGAGGCTCCGCTGCAGCTTGATTCAGGCGAGAAGATTTCCGATGTCACTGTTGAAATGGCAGCCCCTTCCGATTATCAGATTCTGGAAGTGTTCCGTGACCCCGCGCTGAACAGCCTGGCTGTTGAAGTCGTCAATGATCTGCGCGGGCCTCGTGTCGTGATCAGTTCGAATCAGGCAGTGGATACGCCTTACTTCAATCTGGTTCTCAAGATGCGTCACGGGCATGCCACCAATTTCAAGAAGTACCCCGTATTCCTCGATCTTCCCGAACAGGTCCGCCCGGCAGCACCCGCGCCTGTCGAACCACAGCCCGCACAGGTCGAGTCTGTGCAGCAGGCCCCTGAAGTATCCGCCGTTGATATTCGTCCGATCGAACCGGTGGCCCCTGTATATGAACCGGCACCCGCTGCGTATGCCGAAACGGATCAGCGAGCCCCGATCGAGCCGACCGGCTCTGAATTCAATCCTTACGACGGTTGGGCACGTACCAGTCGTTATGGTCCGATGGTGCGCGGTGACACGATTACAACCGTGGCCCGGCGTCTGCGCGTTGATGAGCGCTACACGATCAACCAGATCATGGTCGGACTGTTCAATAAGAACAAAGACAAGTTCCGCGAAGGCAATATCAACCTGATCAATGCGGGTACCTATCTGAATGTGCCATCTGCTGCCGAGGTTGAATCTGTACCGGCCAGCGAAGCCGAGGCATTGATCAAACAGCAGGAAAAGCAGTGGAAGAACCTGCGTAACCAGCCCGTCTATGCCGCCGAGGCAGAGGCTCAGGAAAACCGCTACAGGGCACGCGTTAATATCGGTCAGTCCGCATCCGGGACAGCAGCTGCGCCAATGCCGCAGGACAATATGCCGGCGCAGGCGGGAGCTGACATGATGGGCAATCAGCCCGTGCAGCAGGGGGATGCTTCAGCACAGGCGATGGCCGATCAGATGCGCGCATTGCAGGAGGAAAACCTCCGTTTGCAACAGGCATTGAAGGAATCCGAGGCCAGTGCCGCCGCCGCGCCACCGGCAACAGCTGATTCGGCTGCAGCGGACGAGAGAGTTAAAAAGCTGGAACTGACTGTCGCACGTTTGCAGCGCCAGCTCGTGCTGGTGAATCAGGAACTTGAAACGGCCAAATCGCAGGATATGAATGCGCTGACCTATGTGATGGGCGGCATCATCCTGCTGCTGATCGCCGTTGCCGGATACCTCCTGTTCCTGTTGCGCCGTGATCGGCCTCATGCATCCATGCAGGAGACGTCTGCCGCATCTGATGTCATGCCAGCCGTGGCTGCAATGGCTGCACCGGTGGCCGCAGCCATGACAGACGAAATTGACAGCAACGAAGCTGCGTTGAACGGAATGGATGCCGAGTCAATTGCCGCCTCACTGGACAGCGAGCCAGTGCAGGAAGCGGACATCGACATGTCCAATGATTCCATGCTGTTTGAACAAAAGGCACCGTCGGCTCAGGCTGGTGTGGATTATCTGGCCGAGGCCGAAGTCTATCTGCGTTATGGTATGGACGACGAGGCGTTGCAGCAGATGCATCTGGCCATCGAACAGAGGCCGGACAATCTGGAAGCACATCAGAAACTAGTGAGTTTCCTGCAGTCGCGGGGCGATGATGCCGCTGTTACAGCAGCCATCGAGGCAGCCCGTAGCGCTCTGCGGGGAGCAGACCTGGAAGCCTTAGAGAATTCCATGCCGGCCAGTCAGGCGGACGATGTCGATGTGCTCGCTGACGAATCCGGCGACGACATCGATTTCGATGATGTGCTTGCCAGAGCTGAGGAATCAACCGAAGAGCCTGCACAGGCAGGGTCGGAGGATGAAGGTTCCGCGGACGATATGTCCATTGATCTGGGCGATATGGTTTCGGGTACGCAGATTGCGGCATCTGCCGGCTCAGCAGACGATGCCGGCCTGGATTTCACAGGTCTGTCTGCGCAGGACGGGTCGGATGAGGAACCGGCAGAAAGTGCCGGTACTGAAGATGTGGCGGTACCCGGCGGGCTGGATGATGAAGGCGATCTTGATTTTGTCAGCTCGATCGAAATATCCGAAGCGGATGAGGTTGAGGCTGAAGATGACGCAGATGCAGATGTTGCTGCTGCCGATGATGGATCAGGGCTGGATTTTTCGCTGGATGACGAGTCGCAGGACGACAGTGAACTTGGCGATATGTTGCAGTCCTTGTCCGGCGAAGATGCAGCGGAAGAAGATGATACCGGACTTGCATTCGATTCCCCTGAGGATGCTGCTGAAGAAGACACTGCTCTGTCATCCGAAGTGGCTTCCCTGGATGATGATGAACTGGGTCTGGATGAGATTCTGGGCGAATTCGCCAAAGACGCTGATGGCGAATCTTCGGATGGAATTGATTTCGCCTCGGCAGGCAGCGGTGTAACCACCTACGAGCAGAATGCCGATGATGAAATCGTGCCGGAAACCGTGATCGATAGCGGTTCGGACGATGAGCTCGGCATCGATGCCATCCTCGGCGAATTCGCCATGCACGAAGCAGAAGGATCTGACGAGGCCGCTGACGAGGGCTCAGTTCCGGAGACTGTTATCGAGGCCGATGCAACCGAAGACGACGACCTCGGTCTGGATGACATCCTGGGACAGCTTGATTCCTACTCAGCCGATGCCGGAGAGGGTGCCACGGGAGCAGATTCCGATGTGGTCGCCTCCACCTCCGATGCCATTGCCGATATGCCGGAAATGGATGTCAGCGACGAGTTGGATGACTTGCTGGCTGAATGGGGTCAAGAGGGCGAAGGTCTGGATTTCGAGGCAGGTCCGGAAAGTCTTGACCTCGACCGTGCGCGCAGCCTGCTGGCAGAAAACCAGCTCGACGATGCCGAGGCCGCGCTGACCTCCGCACTGGCCGGAGATCGTCGTGGTGACGCATTGATCGGTCTGGCCGAGGTGGCGGCAAAGCGTGGAGATAGCGCACGCAGCAGCGAGCTTCTGGCAGAGGCCGAGGATCTGCTCGACGACAGCAATCGTGACTGGTTCGATTCGGTGAGAAACCTGTCAGCCTGATCGCCGTCTGCGCGCTGAATTGACGCTTCAAGGTTGCAATTGAGCGAGTTTCCTGCACAACAAACACCCCGGATACATCCGGCGAGACGCATTCACCCGCTGGGACGGTTGTCGTTTGCCGTGGGCATGCTTGCCACGCTCCTGCTTGTGCAGCGCGATATCCCGGGAATGTCCGTGCTGCTCGTGATCAGCATGCTCCTGATATCGTGGCTGAGCGCCAGCTGGTTGCCCGTATGGCGTGCCGCGCGTCTCCTGCTCTGGCTTGTGTTACCGATCCTGTGTCTGCATATGCTATTCACCCCCGGTGAGTTGCTCTGGCCGGCTAGCTGGCTGCATGTCACCCGCGAGGGATGGCATGAGGGGGTTTTACTGGGCCTGAGATTGAGTGCGATGTTCTATGCGGCCATGCTGGTCTCCCGTTCCCTGAGTCGCGAGGAATGGGTCTGGTGCTGCCTGAGTCTGCCTGTGCTCGGAGCGTTTCTGCTGCCCTATGTAAAGTTGTCTTTACCCATGCGGGGGATGGCCAGCCAGGCACTGTCACAGGCGCGCATGACCATCAGCCTGAGGTCCGCATGGCGTGATGCAGCAGCTATCCCGCGTGCACTCGGGGATGCCATCGAAAACGTCTGGCATGCATCGGACAGTCAGGCTGAACAGCTATGGAAGAACTGGGATCAAGAAGAAGCTGCGCGCCGGGTGTCGGGAAATGTTACTGCCGGGATTCTGCTTGCCGTGCTCGGTGTGCTGATGCCTGTCTCTGTATGGATGGTCGGATGACAATAGATACTCCTGATATGCAGCGCATCGCCCTGGTTGTTGAATACGACGGTCATGCACTATGCGGGTGGCAACGACAGAACAACGGCTCGTCCGTGCAGCAGCATCTTGAACAGGCTCTGGGTCTGATCGAAGGCGCCGAGGTGGCATGTGTCGCAGCCGGGCGCACCGATGCCGGCGTGCATGCCGAGGCCATGGCAGTGCATGCCGATGTACACAGATCCCGCTTCGAGCGATCGCCGATGGCCTATGTGCATGGCGTGAATCAGGGGCTTCCGGAGAGTATCCGGGTGAGTGCCGTGCGAGCTGTGGCGGCGGATTTTCATGCGCGTTTCGATTGCCGCGAAAGGGCTTATCGCTATCAGATATGGAATCGTGGAACGGCTCCTGCCATCGAGCGCTGGCGGCACTGGTGGATGCCCCGCACACTGGATCTTGCGGCTATGCAGCAGGCGGCAGAGTATCTGAAGGGCAGGCATGATTTCTCATGTTTCCGCGCCAGCGGATGTCAGGCTTCTTCACCGGTTCGCGAGGTGCGTACATTGAGCATCGAACAGCATGGCTGGTGCGTCAGTATCAATATCAGTGCGGACGCCTTTCTCTACCATATGGTGCGCAATATCGTCGGTTCGCTGGTGCGTGTGGGCACGGGCAAATGGCAGGCCGCCCATATGGCTGACTTGATCGCAGGACGTGATCGTGTGGTGGCGGGAGAAACCGCACCGGCGCACGGCCTGTATTTCACCCAAGCGGTGTACGACGATTTCAGCACAGGGAACTTCAAGCACTAAACGCCGAAAGCTGAGCTTCTCAGTCGGTCAACACAGAGACTGCGATGCTGTCGGCCATACCCAGTCCCTTGTCACTTAGCTTTATTGTTTCCTCGCTGATCAACAGGTGACCGCTTCGCTGCCATGGCCTGAGGGCCTCGCCGAACATCTCCCCTATTTTCTGGCCGAAACGTTTGCTGAACAGTTGTTGATCGATGCCGTCATGGCGCCTTAAGCCCAGCCACACCGCTTCACCGGCTGCCTTTTTCAGTCCCAGTGTCTCACTGTTGTTGATGCAGCGCCCATCGGATATGCCTGCCTTGATATAGCCCTCGGGCGAGCGGATATCGGCATAGCGGGTGATACCGCCGTCGTCCTCATCCCATTTGCCTGCGGCGCCCGCACCGATACCGATATAGTCGTGATACAGCCAGTAGGCATCGTTGTGCCGGCAATAGCGGCCGGGACGCGAGAAATTCGAGACCTCATAGGCCTGATACCCCGCATCACTCAGACGGCTGCGTGTGCTGCGCAGGAAATCGAGCGCCAGTTCGTCCTCCGGCAGGGCCAGCGGCTGTCTGCGATGGCGTTGTGCCAGCTCGGTATGCGCCTCGATGGTCAACTGGTAGCAGGACAGATGTTCCGGGGATAGTCCGATGGCCGCGTTCAGGGATTCAAGCCAGCCGTGCATGCTCTGGCCGGGAAGGCCGTGCATCAGGTCCAGACTGATGTTGTCGAAACCGGCATTGCGCGCGCGCTCGAAAGCTTGCATGGCTTGCGAGCCGTTATGGATGCGTTCCAGCCAGAGCAGTTCGGCATCATCAAAACTCTGCACGCCGATGGACAGGCGGTTGATACCGGCCTCCCGGTAGGCCGCGAAGCGCGCTGTATCCACGGTGCCCGGATTGGCTTCCAGAGTGATCTCGGCATCGCCTGCCAGTTCGAACCTTTGTGCGGCCAGTTGCAGCACATCGGCGATCAGCGTGGCTGGTGCAAGCGAAGGCGTGCCGCCGCCGAAGAAAACCGTGGTGAGCTTGCGTCCTGCGAACTGTCCTTGATCCGACCAGTGGTCGAGTTCGGCCAGCAGCGCCAGCCGGTAGTGCTCCCAAGGCGGAGCCTGCCGGACATGCGAGTTGAAATCGCAGTAGGCGCACTTGTGCACGCAGAACGGGATATGCACATACAGGTGAAGTTCACCTGCCTGCCGGTTCAAAGTCTTATGCATGGCCTATTGCAGGACGCCATGCTTACTGCAGAACGATCTCGTAGCGCTCCGCATCCAGCTTCTCATCGCTCTTCAGCACGATCTCCTTTTTCAGGAAGCGTTCCAGAGCGCTGACGCTGTCACTTTCTTCGCCCAGCAGGCGGTCGATGATGGCCGGATGTGCCACCACCATCAGCCTGTCGCAGGGATAGGCGCGCGCTTCGGCCACCACCTCACGGAAGATCTGGTAGCAGATGGTCACCTCGCTGCGCACATGGCCGGTCGCATTGCAGTGCGGGCAGACCGACAGCAGTGTGCGTCCGAGGGATTCACGGGTGCGCTTGCGGGTCATCTCCACCAGACCGAGTTCGGAGAGATGCACGATATGGGTTTTGGCATGGTCGCGCGACAAGGCCTCTTCCAGTACCTCCAGCAGACGGCGTTTGTTTTCGTCTTCCTGCATGTCGATGAAATCCACAACGATGATGCCGCCAAGATTGCGCAGGCGAAGCTGGTGGACGATCTCGTTGACCGCCTCGAGATTGGTCTTGAAGCTGGTTTCCTCCATGGTGCGTGAGGCGGTGAAGGAGCCGGAGTTCACATCGATGGCGATCAGTGCCTCGGTCTGGTCGATCACCAGATGGCCGCCGGATTTGAGTTCGACACGGCGTTTCAAAGCGCGATTGATCTCTTCTTCCACACCGTACACATCGAAGATCGGGCGTTCTCCCGGATAGTAATACAGGCGATCCGCCACCTCGGGCATGAAGCGGCGCGCGAAGGACAGCATGCGTTCGTAGGCGTCACGCGAATCGACATGGATCTTCTCGACATCGGCATCCACGAAATCACGCATCATGCGCAGGTAGAGGTTCAGTTCCTTGTGCACCAGCGAAGCGGGGCCTGCATGCTTCAGGCGTTCCTCGATATCGGTCCACAGGCGCAGCAGATAGTCCAGGTCCTGCTTGATCTCGGCCTGTCCTTTGCCTTCGGCCACCGTGCGCACGATCAGTCCGCAGCCTTCCGGTTTCATCTCGCTGACCAGCTGCATCAGCCGGTTGCGTTCATTGCCGTCCTCGATGCGATGCGCGATACCGATATGGACGTGGCGCGGCAGGAATACCAGATAGCGACCGGCCAGACTGATCAACGAGGTCAGGCGAGGCCCCTTGGAAGCGATCGGCTCCTTGGATACCTGCACAGTCAGATGCTGGTTCTCGCGTACCAGTGTGGAGATGTCGGGGAACTGGCGCTGCACCGATGCGCTCTCGCTGCTTGGTTCGACAGTCGCTTCCTCGCTCTCGCGTGTCGTCTGCTCTTCCGGAACATGTGTGTCGGGCTGGGCGATATCGCCGGCATACAGGAAGCCTGCGCGGGAAAGGCCGATATCCACAAAGGATGCCTGAATACCCGGCAGTACGCGCTGCACGCGACCGTTATAGATATTGCCGCGCAGGCCGCGCTCGTGCTCGCGCTCGATATACACCTCTTCGGCCAGTCCGTTTTCGACACGAGCTACACGTGTCTCAAAAGGGGTGACGTTGACCAGCAGTTCAACACTCATGTGCGTACCTCTTCAAGCATGTTCAGGGTCAGGCGGACGGGCAGGCCGATGACATTGTCCAGCGGGCCGTTCACCGCATGTACAAAACTGGCCGCGCCCCCCTGGATTTCATAGGCGCCGGCTTTATCCAGTACCTCGTTGTGTTGCAGATAGGTGTCGATCTGCTCGCCGGTGAGTTCATAGAAGCTCACCCCGGAGCGCATCAGCCGGTGCACTGAGCGCCCGGCATAGGAGACGCATACACCGGTAAGTACCTGATGCGTCGAGCCAGATAGTGCCTTGAGCATACAGCGCGCCTCATCCAGATTGGCCGGCTGGCCCAACGGCTTGCCGTCCAGTGCCACCAGCGTATCGGCGGCGATCACCGGATATGCACAGCCTCCGATGGCGGCGGCTTTGCTCACAGCCAGCCTTTGTACGGCGCTGGCCACGTCTTCGCCGGCAAGCAGTGTTTCATCGATATGCGCCGGTCTTACCTCGACGGCGAAGCCTGCTGCCTGCAACAGCATGCGGCGGCGCGGCGATTTGGAAGCGAGAATAATCTGCATGCGCCATGGTAACTGCTTTGCCGCTGTGTGTTGAGTGAATATTCACATTTATGCGATGACGAGAAATGAGGTCCGTTACCTGTGAAGGCAGGATGTGGGCCGTTTTCTTGACGCACCCGTCAGGATACTTACGATGCGCGCATCGTGGCGTCTTCAATTGATAATCCTCTGAATCGGGCAACACAACTGTGCAGGGAAGACCTGCGCGGCGTGGATGCCTGCATCCGTCGCGAGCTGGACTCGGATGTGATGATGATTCCGGCGATCGGTAACTATATCGTGGACAGCGGCGGCAAGCGCCTGCGTCCGCTGCTCTGCATCCTTTCCGCCCGGTTGTTCTCCTATCAGGGCGAGCGCCACATCCCGTTGTCCGTGGTGGTTGAATTCCTGCACACCGCGTCATTGTTGCACGACGATGTCGTGGATTCCTCCGGTGTGCGCCGCGGTGCGCCCTCCGCCAACGGGGTTTGGGGCAATCAGGCCAGCGTGCTGGTCGGCGATTTCCTGTTCTCGCGTGCCTTCGAGATGATGGTGGCCGACGGGCATCTGGAGATTCTGGCACTGCTCTCCAGGGTGTCGAACACCCTGGCCGAGGGTGAGGTGCTGCAGCTGGTGCGTACCTTCCATCTGGGCATGACCGAGGCGGAGTATCTGGAAGTGGTGGAGAGCAAGACCGCCATCCTGTTCTCCGCGGCCGCCGAGATCGGCGCGCGGGTCAGCGAACAGGATGAAGAAATCATCCGGCGCATGGCCGAATACGGCATGTGTCTTGGCGTCGCCTTCCAGTTGATGGACGATGTGCTGGATTATGCCGCCGAGGCGCAGGATGTCGGCAAGCCTGTCGGGCACGATCTGGAAGAGGGCAAGATCACCCTGCCGCTGATCCATGCCATGCAACAGGACCCGGAGCTGTATGCCATCGTCGAGGCGGTTGCCGAGCGCGACGGATATGCCGAGGGCGAGCGTGAAGCGGTGCGCGACAGGGTGCAGGCTGCCGGTGGCGTGCAGCGCTGCCTGGATGCAGCCGCCGAATACGCCGAGCGCGCCAAGGTCTGCCTTCCGGAATCGGGAGACCCTGCAATCCGCCAGTTGATGTCCGATCTGGCCGATTTCTCCGCCCGTCGCACGCATTGATGCCGCACGGCGGATTGATTCCGGCCATGTTTTCAGTGAGCCTGAGTCCTATGCGTTTGAACCTTTCATATGACAACAAATAAACGTGCTCTGATCTTTGGGATCTCCGGTCAGGATGGTGCCTATCTGGCACGCCTGCTACAGGACAAGGGTTATGAGGTCCACGGCACATCGCGGGATGTCGATAATCGGGACTTCTCGGCTTTGAGCATGCTCGGGGTTCGCGAGCGCGTGACGCTGCATTCGGTTTCCCTGCTGGATTTCCGCAATCTTGTGCAAGTGATCAGTACCGTGCAGCCCGACGAGATCTATCATCTCGCAGGTCAGAGTTCGGTCGGTCTGTCCTTCTCGCAACCGCTCGAAACCATGGAAAGCACGGCGATGGGCACTGTTCAGGTGCTGGAGGCGATCCGCTATCTGGGTCGGCCGTTGCGTTTCTACAATGCGGCATCTAGCGAATGCTTCGGTCAGGTCCCGGAGGGGAGCCGTTGTGATGAGTCTACCCCGTTCCATCCTCGCAGCCCGTATGCTGTTGCCAAATGCGCCTCGTTCTGGGCTACGGCGAATTATCGCGAGGCTTACGGGATGTATGCCTGTTCCGGCATCCTGTTCAACCATGAGTCGCCGCTTCGTCCGAAGCGTTTTGTGACGCGCAAGATCGTTTCCAGCGCTGTCGCCATTGCCAATGGCAGCAGGGAGAAGCTGGTACTGGGCAATCTGAATGTGTTCCGTGACTGGGGTTTTGCCGGCGAGTATGTGGATGCCATGTGGCGCATGCTACAGGCGGATAAGGCGGAGGATTTCGTGATCGCCACCGGCAGGGCATGCAGTCTCGAAGAGTTTGTCAGTATGGTGTTTTCCGGTCTATCGCTGAACTGGCAGAATCATGTCGAGATCGACCGGTCATTGTTCCGGCCTGCCGACATCCATTACAACTGCGGCAACCCGGCCAAGGCTCGTCAGAAGCTGGGTTGGCAGGCTGATGTGGGCCTTGAACAGCTGATCGAAATGCTGGTTGCCTATGAACAGGAACAATCACGGGATAAATGCTGAGCACATGTTTTTGATGTGTTGCAGCTGCTACGTCTTTCCGCAAGCCATTCAACCTGCTCAAACAATGCCTTCCGGAACTTCCTGAGAACCCAATGCGGCGACATGCGTTGAACGGTGTTTGGGTGATCTCCGGCAAGGTGCTTGCGATCGTTGCCGGAGTCCTAGCCAATGCCATGTTGACGCGTCTGATGTCTCCGGAAGAAGTCGGTATCTACTTCCTGATGATAAGTATCGCTTCTGTGGCCGTATTGTTTGCCCAGGCCGGACAGAATCAGGCGGCTGTCCGGTTTATCGCTAGGCTTCGCGGGCAGGGCCTTGCCGCAAGTGCCGGTTCGGTTGTGATAAAGGCGTTCCTTATCGCGGGTTCTGCAAGCCTGATGATGGCTGTTTGCTATGCTTTTTTTGTTGAACTTCTCGGCTATCCGCTGTTTCACTCGGAACTGATGGTGGTCGGCAGCCTGTGGGTGGCCGCATGGATCGTTCTGAATGCATTGCGCGCGTTGGCTGCCGAGTGCCTGCGCGGTCTGGAGGAGATCCGGCTCGCAACCCTGTTCGAAGGGCTGTTTAGCAGCCTGCTGTTTGCCCTGTTGCTGCTTTTCGTCTGGCTGAACCGGCAGGATATCTCCCTTTATCAGGTCATTGTGATCACCACTTGTTCAGCGCTGCTTAGCATGCTCTTCGCACTCTACAGCCTGGGGCGAAGGGTTGTGCCGCTTTCATCGCACGGGCCTGTCGGTGTGAAAGAACTGTTGCGCACCGGTCTGCCGCTGTTGGGCGGTAATATTGTCGTGGTGCTCATGACCAGCCTGGGTCTGTGGGTGGTCGGCTATCTGGGGACGGCTGAAGATGCCGCTCAATACGGGGCTGCGGCAAGGGTGATGTTGCTGGCGCAGTTTCCATTGCTGGCGCTAAATGCGATGCTTCCTCCCATGATCGCCCGAATACATGCCGAAGGGAATATCCAGGAGATGGAGCGGGTGGTGCGACTCGCTGCCTCGGTGGCCTTGCTCGGTTCGGGCCTTGTGATGCTGGTTTTCCTGTTCTGGGGAGGGGATCTGCTTGCTCTGTTGTTCGGTTCATTCTATGCGGATGCCAGATGGATCCTGGTCTTCCTGTGCATCGGTGTGGTGGCCAATGCCTGGTCCGGTTTCTGCGGTCCTGTGTTGATGATGACGGGCTATCATAACGAATTGGTGCGGATGTCGCTGTGGGCCGCATCCGCGACGCTGCTGGCCACATGGGTGCTGGGCAGGTCTTTCGGGTCTGAGGGGGTGGCACTTGCCATGTCTGTCGGGATGATCGTACTGCATCTGCTGATGTGGCTTGCAGTGCGCCGGCACATTGCTATCTGGACCCATGCCGGCGGTATGCTGCGCTTTGTGATGGCTTATTTTGCATCCCGCTGATCGCTCTCCCCCGCAGGATACCTGCCGTTTATGCGGTGGGCAGGCGCGCTACCTGTTCAGCCATCGTCTGCTGGCTCGTCACGAGGCGGGCTATTACCTGTGCCCGGACTGCGGCCTTTTGCAAACCGAGCAGCCCTGGTGGCTGGATGAGGCCTATAGCGAGGCTCTGGCGGCAGCCGATACCGGCATGATGCAGCGCAATATCTGGTTGATGAAAACCACCGCGGTGCTGTTGCGTCTATCGGGCATGCGAAGCAGTCGCTGCCTCGATTATGGCGGAGGGCATGGTGTGCTTACCCGCCTGATGCGGGATCACGGGTTCGATTTCCGCTGCTGGGATGCGCATGCCGAGAATCTGTTCGCGCGCGGTTTCGAGGGTGATCCTGAAGAAGACTACGATGTTGTCACAGCATTCGAGGTCATCGAACATCTGCAGCAGCCGGGTGAATTCTTCAAGCGTGTTCTGGGCGGTATGAAGCCGGACATGCTGCTGGTCAGCAGCGAGCTTTTTACTGAGCCGGTCAACTCCGATTGGCACTACTTCTACTTCGCCACCGGTCAGCATATCGCCCTGTTTCAGCTTAAGGCCCTGCAAGGCATCGCTTCGACATACGGCTATAGCTGCGTATCGGTCGGTGGTTTGCATGCGTTCATGCGCGAGCCCGGGCGACCGGGAGCAGTCAGGTTTCTGCTGCGATTCGCACCGCGTCTTTACCCCATGCTGTGTTTTGATTCGCTGGTTGCCTCCGATCATCAGCGACTGATGCACCAAGCGGACTGACAGGTATTCGTTTGAGAAAACCTTTGAACATATGGTTCGACGACCGGATCTTCACCATCCAGCAATATGGCGGTATCTCGCGGTATTATTCGGAAATGGCAGCTGGTCTGATGGCGCGCGGTCAGCATGTGTGTATCGATGCGCCGCTGTATATCAATCGATATCTCGCCAACCTGTCCTGTCACAGAGGAAGCTGCCTGCCGTATTTTCGCGGCGTCACACAGCTCTGCCAGCACTATAACGGGTTGTTCGAAGTCTCCCGGATGCACACATTCGCGCCGGATATTGTGCACGAAACCTATTTCCGCGAAGCAGCGCCGGCAGCCGGGGGGGCGCTACGGGTATTGACCATGTACGACCTGATCCACGAACGCTTTGCCGACCCGGCAGGACGCGATGCCCTGAGCCGGGCGCGCCGGGCCAGTGTGCGGCGCAGCGATCACATCATATGTATCTCGCATAATACGCAGCGAGACCTTGTCGAAATCCTCGGTGTGGATGAGAACAGGATCAGTGTTATCCATCTTGCCGCTTCGCTGAGCCCGGTTTCAGGTCTGGCTCGGCCGGTGGAGTCGCCTTATATCCTTTATGTGGGGCCGCGCGACCGTTATAAGAATTTCATGTGCCTGCTCAAGGCATACGCCTCCCTGCCGGATGTGCGCAGGGATTTCATGCTGCTCTGCATCGGCGGTGGCGGGTTCACGGATGCCGAGATGCAAGCCATGCATGGGATGCATATTCCCGAGGATGGAGTGAAGCAGGTTTCCGGGGACGACCGCATGCTGACGGCTTGTTACCAGCATGCTGCGGTATTCGTCTATCCCTCGCTGTACGAAGGTTTCGGCATCCCGCCGCTGGAGGCGATGCAATGCGGCTGCCCGGTGATCTGTGCAGATTCCAGCTCTCTTCCCGAGGTGGTGGGCGATGCCGCCATGCTGTTCGATCCTCAAAGCCCCGATTTGCTGGCTGCGGCGCTGCAACAAATACTATACGATTCCGCGCTTGCAGAGTTGTTCGCAACCAGGGGGATGCTTCGTGCCGCCGGTTTTTCCTGGGATCGCTGCGTTTCGGAAACTTTGACTTTGTACGAAAAGCTGATGGGGTGCCAAGGGTGATTAAGTCTGACCGGCCGGTTGAAGAGGCTCTGCGCTTCTGCGTTGTAACGCCAAACTTCAATATGGCCGCATATCTGGAAGAAACAATCCAGTCGGTTCTGCGCAGCCTTGCGCCTGGGGATGAGTATTACATCATCGATGGCGGTTCTACCGATGGCAGTGTTGATATTATCCGGAAATACGAGGACAGGTTGAGCGGTTGGGGGAGCGAGCCGGACCGCGGTTATGCCGATGCTCTGGCCAAAGGCTTCGCCATGTCGGATGCACCGCTGATGTGCTGGATCAACAGCAGCGACCTTTTGCTAGATGGCAGCCTCGACATGCGCCGCAAAGCACTTGCCAGGGATGGTTGCGAACTCGTGTTCGGTGACGATTACTATATCGATGAGCAAGGGCATGTTTTACAACACAGCAAAGGGCAGGTGGGAAACCTCAGCCACATGATGTTGTACGGCGGCTGGACACCCTTGCAGGACGCATGTGCATGGCGGCGGTCGCTGTACGAAGCCTGCGGGGGGCTGGATACCAGCCTGAGCCATGCCGCCGACTACGACCTGTTCCTTAAAATGAGCCAGCGGACAAATGCCTGCTATCTGCCGATGGTATTAAGTGCCTTCCGAAGGCATGAAGCCCAGATAAGCATATGCGGGGCAGCCAATTATACGGTAGAGCGACGCCGCGTCCGCAAGCGTCTGCTGGAGAGCCAGCAAAAGGATTCGGCCTTTCAGAGCCTGGGTCGAACGATATGGTACCGGTTGCTTGTCCAGCTTCGAGCCAGAATACCTTTCCTCAACCGTCGCTGTAGCGACACCATCGGAAAGAGAATCACAGACCTCGGGGCGCAAAATCTTGCATAACGGGTTGCTGGCAATGCCGGATGGTCACTCCATGCGGCATCGGCGGCATTCCCGATGAAGCTTTTGCCGGTACGCTTCCGGTGACTTCAGTCAAAAGAAATATCTTCGCCAACTACCTGGGGTCGGGAACGGTTGCACTGGCGCCGATCTTCGCCCTGCCCTGGTATCTGGGAATACTCGGCCCGGGGCAGTTCGGATTGATCGGCATCATCATCACTTTGCAGGCGGTTCTGGGCCTGCTCGATGCAGGCATGAGTCAGGCCCTGATCAGGGAATTCAGTGTACGGCTGGGGCTTGTGCAGGATGCCCAGCGCAAGACTGCGGAGCTGTTGCTCGGATTCGAGAGGGTGTACTGGGGCTTCGCAGTTGCTCTGGCCCTTGTGACAATGCTGTTCGCAGGGTTGATTGCAAGCCATTGGCTCAATCTCGGAGATCTGCCGGTGAGTCTCGGGGAGTTGGCGGTATATGGGGCATCCGCTCTGTTTGCCGTTCAGTTTCCAGGCTCGATCTACCGCAGCATGCTGGTAGCAGGACAGGCCCAGCTCTCGTTGAATGTGATCATGTCCGCGGCTGCGCTTCTTCGGCATGCCGGTGCTGTGCTGGTGCTTTTTGTATGGCCGACTTTGCTTGCCTACCTTTGCTGGCATCTGGCTATCGGCCTTCTGGAAACAATCCTCCGGCGATATTACGCATGGCGTTGCCTGACTGTCTCAAACACGGATGTCAGTTGGATGCCATCGGTGCTGAAGACCACCTGGGCTCTGGTGGCGGGGATGTCTGCTGCAACCTGGCTGGGTGCGTTGACGGTGCAGATGGATAAAATCGTGCTCAGCCGGATGGTGCCGATCGACCAGTTCGGCTACTACGTCATTGCCGCCAGTATTGCAGGAGGGGTATTGCAGTTGGTATACCCGCTGGTGCAGGCCGTGTTGCCACGAGCGATTCAATTGAGGAACGAGCCCGATGCTTTGCTGGCCCTGAGTCTGAAGTTGTGCAAGGCGATCGGAACGGTGGTTTTGCTCGGAGCGATCGGTTTTGTGTTTGCGGGCCACTGGCTGCTCGGGCTGTGGCTGGGAAATCCCGAGGCCGAGGCCATCGTATTCCCGCTGCTGGCCATATTGCTGACAGGTACGGTACTGAATGCTTTTTACAATGTGGGGTATATAAACTGGATTGCGCATGAAAAGATTCGCCGTGTGTTGCAGGTGAACGCTACGGCCTTTGGCCTGTCGGTCGTGTTGATTCCGCTGCTGGTATATTTCAACGGATCGATCGGTGCAGCATTCGGCTGGATCATTATCAATCTGATAGGTTTTGTGCTGAGTCTGGAGTGGTTGAGGCGGAAGGAATAGGATTGATATGATGAGAAGATTATACTGGTTTGTGTGCGCGGAGATCGGTTTTGACGCGCGGAGATTTATCCGGTTCTTTCTGGGTATGCCGCGCTATCTGCGGGATTTGAGCCGATTCCGGAAAATCTATCCCGGCAAGGTGAGTATTCATCCCTGTGTGCAGGATTGGCATGAGGAAGGAGGCTCGGCAGGTGGCGAGTATTTCCTGCAGGACCTTTATGTGGCTCAACAGGTGTTTCGGGCTGCGCCGGAGAAGCATGTTGATATCGGTTCGCGGATCAACGGGTTTGCAGCGCATGTGGCCAGCTTCCGGGAAATCGAGGTGTTCGATATCCGTCCCGTGACATCGACTGTTCCCGGTATCGTGTTCAGGCAGGCGGACCTGATGAGCGCCGAGAGGGTAAGTGAAAATTACTGTGATTCTCTTTCCAGCCTGCATGCGCTCGAACATTTCGGACTCGGCCGTTACGGCGATCCGCTGGATGTGCAGGGACATATCCGGGGTCTGGGCAATATGGCGAGACTGTTGAAGCCCGGCGGGATTCTTTATTTGTCCTCCCCGGTCGGGAAGGCCCGAATCGAGTTCAATGCACAGAGGATACTTGATCCGCGGGAAGTCATTCGCTGTGCAGAAGAAAACGGACTGCTTCTCAAAAGTATCGCCTCGGTGCATCCCGACTGTCCTTTGCAGGAAGCGGATGATCCCGAGAGAGAGATCGCAATTCTTGAAAAGATGCGCTATGCATTGGGCATCTTTGTTTTCGTGAAGCAGTGAGGGCGAAATAATGATGCTATGCATCCCAATATATTTCCGTAACGATGGATACTTGAATGCACGATAAAAGCCAGAAAAATGATGCGATGCTCCTCCGCCGCTTATGGCTGCGAGTCTGTCAGATGGTGGGTGTGTATTATCAGAAGTCGTACTCGCAGTGCGGCGAGGATCTGATTGTCAGCTATATCTTCGATTCCCTGAAGATCGCACATCCCACCTATCTCGATATCGGCGCCCACCATCCCTATTTTCTGAGCAACACATTTCTTTTCTACCGGCGGGGAAGCCGGGGTGTCTGTATCGAACCGGATCCTTTCCTGTTTGATAAAATCAGCAAATCCAGACGCAGGGACCAGAATCTTAATGTCGGTCTGGCCGGCAAGAGCGGGACTCTGCGGCTGCATGTTTTTTCAAGCCGGACACTCAATACCTTTTCGGGGGAAGAAGCGAAAAAATATATTGCTGCCGGGCACGAGCAGATTGATTCGCGCGAGATAGTTGTGCTGACCTTCGAGGATGTCATGAGCCGGTGTTTTGACACAGTGCCCGACTTTATCTCTCTGGATGTCGAGGGGATGGATATGGAGATTCTCGATTCCATAGATTTCACCAAATACAGGCCTGGCGTTTTCTGTATCGAAACCATCACGTATTCGCGGGTCGGTGAAGGGAAGAAACTGACCGAGATCGACGAGATCATGAGCGGACATAATTACATGAAATATGCGGATACCTATATCAATAGCATTTATGTGGACCGGGATCTGTGGCGGGCCCATACATGAGGCATGGCTGCAAGGGCTCTACCCCCAACAGGCCGGGGATGCTCAATAGCTGTCCTGCCATGGGGAGTGTTATATGATGCGTATGAATGTCTTTACAATTTCGATACTTTTTCCGACGGATGTCTGCGTTGAAAAGGGAGTGACGGGCTGATGGGTTTATTGCGATCTCTGAAGGAAATCTATCAAATATCGGCCATCCTGAACTACAACGTCGTGGAGCGTGATGCATGGGTGGCCCGACAAGCCGGGGCATTGCCTGCCGGCAGTCGCGTGCTGGATGCCGGTGCCGGCTCCTGCCCTTATCGTGCGCTGTTTTCGCATTGCGATTACAAGACCCAGGATTTCACCTCCCTGCAGGGCGAGCAGCTCAGCGGCGGTGGTTACGGCAGTATCGATTATGTCTGCGATATTGCTTCCATCCCGGTTGAGGACGGCGCATTCGATGCCGTGCTGTGCTCCGAGGTGATCGAGCATGTTCCCGATCCGGTGGCGGTGATGGCGGAATTCTCCCGAATCCTCAAGCCGGGCGGCAGGCTGCTGCTCACCGCTCCGTTGGGCTCGGGTATCCATCAGGAGCCGTATCACTTCTACGGCGGCTATACCCCGTTCTGGTACGACAAGGTGCTGGCCGAGAAGGGCTTTAAGGAGATCCGGGTGCAGGCCAATGGCGGTTCGCTGAAAGCCTTCGCGCAGGAGACGTTGCGCTTTGCGCACATGACCATGCCGTTCGCCGGCATTCTACCGTTTTTCGTCTCTCTGCTCTGGCTGCCTTTCTGGTTGATGTTGTTGCCGGTTCTGGCGGTGCTCATTCCTGTTGCCGCGCATCTGCTCGACCGTTTCGATGACAAACAGTATTTCACGGTCGGCTATTTCATCACCGCGGTGAAGGCCTGAAGGTTCTCAATCTCACGTGAAAATCCTGTGCGCCTTCGGTAAGCACAACTACGGCGATGCATCGCGCGGCCTCGGTTACGAGTACGCGAACTTTCTTCCGGCCCTGCAACACCTCGGCCACGAGCTTGCCTTCTTCGAGCTGTGGGATCGTTCGGCATACAGTGACTTTGCCGAGCTGAACCGCCGCTTCCTGCAGGCTGTCGAAGGCGAAGCCCCGGATGTGGTGCTGTGCGTGACCATGACCACCGAGCTTTGGCTCGAGACCCTCGAGCTTGCGCGTAAGGGCAGCGATGCCCTGTTCATCCACTGGAACCCGGATGATTCGTGGAAATACCGGCAGAACTCGCGGCTGATCGCGCCGGGCTTCGATGCGATGGCAACCACCTACCCCGCTGTGCAACAGCAGGCGGCGGCGGATGGCCTGCATGACTTCGTGCTCACCCAATGGGCGGCCAATAGCGCGGTGTTCAATGAACCTCTGCCGGCCGAGGCCTGCGAGCATGATGTCAGTTTCGTCGGTTCCGCTTACGGCAATCGCCTGGCATGGATCGAGGCACTGCAGCAGCGCGGCATCGAGGTCGCATGTTTCGGACACGGCTGGCCGAACGGGCCGGTGGCGGCAGGGGATATTCCGCGCATCATGCGGGCCTCGAGGATAAGTCTGAATTTCGGCGATTCCGGCGTGGTCATGCAGGGCGTGAAGCCGCTGCGCAGCCGGCAGATCAAGGCGCGCGTATTCGAGGTGCCGGGGGCGGGCGGTCTGCTGCTCACCGAGGATGCCGAGCATCTGGCTGATTGCTTCCGCCCCGATGAGGAGATCGTCGTGTTCAACGATGTGGATGATCTGGCGCAGCGCATCCGCGCGCTGCTGGCCGAGCCAGCAAGGCGCGATGCCATCGCGCGTGCCGGGCATGAGCGCTGCAAAAAGGAGCACAGCTACGAGGCGCGTTTCTCTGCCTTGCTGGAAGCGGCGAACGCCATGCGATCCTGCCGCTCGCGGCATGCGTGCAAAATGGATATGGCAGCTTTTGAGCGCATCGCGCTGCGCCACCGTGCCGTGCCTGCATTGAAATTGCTGCGCGCCCTGCTGCTGCTGCCGTGCAGCCTGATCTGGGGAAGGCAGCGCGGCGTGCGTGCGGCCAGAAGGATGCTGTTCGAACTGAGCTGGCGGCTGGTCGGCGATCGTGTCTACCGTGCGGCCGGCTGGCCGGGCAGACTGTTCTACCATGAAAGCTGAAAACAAGGCGGGCCGCTGAGATGTGCGGCATTTGCGGATTTGTGAATCTGAACGGTGCAGTGGCGGAGCGCGGCATCATCGAGCGTATGAACAACGCCATGCTGCACCGTGGACCCGACGATGCCGGTGTACGCATCGACGGCGATACCGCCATGGCCATGCGCCGGCTGTCCATCATGGATGTGGCCGGCGGACACCAGCCCATCGCTAACGAGGACGGCGATGTGTGGACGGTGTTCAACGGCGAGATCTACAACGCCGGGCCATTGCGCGAGGCATTGCAGCAGCAGGGTCATCACTTTGTCACCAGCACCGATACCGAGGCCATCGTGCACGGCTACGAGCAGGACGGCATTGAGTCGGTGCATGCGTTGCGCGGCATGTTCGCCTTCGCCGTGCATGATGTCCGCCCGGATGCGGGCCGCCGCCTGTTGCTGGTGCGCGACCGGCTGGGGATCAAGCCGCTGTACTACCATCTGGACGACAGGCTGCTGGCCTTCGCCTCGGAGCTGACCAGCCTGTTGCAGCATCCGGCGATCGCGCGCGCCATCGATCCGCTGGCGCTGAACCAGTATCTGGCCACCGGTATCGTCGCTTCTCCGCGCACCATGTTCAAAGGTATCCGGCAGTTGATGCCCGGACATTTCCTGCTGCTGGAAGGTGCGCAGGTCGTTGAGCGTGCTTACTGGACACTGCCGTCCGTGGCGGGAGTCGCGGCCGGTTTCGACGAGGCTGTGCAGCGGACCCGCAGTCTGCTGGAGGCCTCCATCGGGGAGCACATGATCTCCGATGTGCCGGTCGGCGCGTTCCTCAGCGGCGGCATCGATTCGAGTACGGTGGTGGCGCTGATGGCGCGCGCCTCGGGCAAGCGTTTTCCGACCTTCTCTGTGCGCTTTCAGGGAAGCGGTTACGATGAGTCCGCCTATGCGCGGCAGGTGGCCGAACGTTACGACACCGAGCATCACCAATTCAGCGTGCCGGATCGCGGTTTCAACGAGGAACTGCTGCGCGCCATGATCTCGCATCACGGCCAGCCGACGGCGGATTCTTCGGCGCTGCCCACCTTCATGGTTTCTACACTGGCCCGCCGGCATGTGAAGGTGGCGCTCTCCGGTGACGGCGGCGACGAGTGTTTCGCCGGTTATTCGCACTATGGCTGGCTGCACGGTATCGCTCGCCTTTATGGCATCCCGCGCCCGCTGCGTGCGGGCCTGCTCGGTCTGCTGCGAGGTGCGGCAAGGGCCACGCCGCTTGGCGGCATGGCCGCGTTGCGTCAGCCGATCAACGCACTCGAGGCCTCCTTGCAGGGCAGGCATCGTCTGCCGCTGGAGGTGTTGCGGCTGAACGATGCCGGCAGCATCGATGCCCTGTTGATGCCCGCATGGCACAGCGATGATACCGCTGTTTGGCAGGAACTGGACGAGGAGCTTGCACAGACATCCGGTGCGGATGCGGTGGCGGTGGCACAGCGTTTTTCATGTCGCTACTTCATGCCCGATGCCTACCTGCCCAAGGTGGACCGCATGAGCATGGCCGCCTCGCTGGAGGTGCGCGTACCCTTCCTCGACCACCGGCTGGTCGAATACGCGCTTTCGCTGCCCGGCCACATGCACTGGCAGAACGGTGTGGGCAAGCGGGTGTTGCGTGCCGCTGTGGCCGATCTGCTGCCTGAGGATATCTTCACGCATCGCAAACAGGGTTTCTCCATCCCGCTGCATACCTGGGCTGACGACCACTATTACGCGCTGGCCGAAGAGCTGCTCAATGAAGCCGCCGTGACGCGCCGTGGCATCTTCGATGCGCATGCCGTGCGCCAGCTGATCAGACGCTGCCGCGGCATCGAGCCGAGGCGGGCGGCGCTGGAGAGTGAATACCGCCTGAGTCATCGCCTGTTCCAGCTGGTGGTGTTCGAGCTGTGGTGCCGCATGTATCTCGACGATCTTCCTGCAGGCCCCGCCCCTGTGGATGTCGAACGGCTGCTTGCGCATGGCTGATTCACCTGTGATCAGCATCGGCATGCCGGTGTTCAATGCCGCCAGGAGTCTGCGCTCTGCACTGATCTCGATCCTGCTGCAGGATTTCGAGGCCTGGGAACTGCTGCTCATCGACGATGGTTCGACCGACGATACGCTGGCAATCGCCCGCTCCTTCGACGATGTGCGTATCCGGGTGCTGTCGGATGGCGTCAATCGCGGTCTGGCCGCGCGCCTGAACGAGGCGGTGAGGGAGAGTCGCGGCGAGTATTTCGTGCGCATGGATGGCGACGACATCGCTTTTCCGTGCCGGCTGACGCGACAGCTCGCCTATCTGCGCTCGCATCCCGAAGTCGATCTGGTCGGCGGCTGGGCAGTGGTGTTCGATTCTTCATCCGAACTGCGCGGCAGGCGCACGCCTGCGGAATCGCATGAAGCCATCTGTGCCACACCGTGGACGGGCTTCCCGCTGATGCACCCGACATTCATGGCGAGAACCGGGTGGTTCAGGGCTTTTCCCTACGACGAATCGCTGTCCAAGGCGCAGGATCAGGTGCTGCTGGCGGGTGCCTGCCTGTCGTCGCGGTTTGCCAATGTACAGGATTTCGTGCTGGCCTATCGTGAGGATGCGCCGGGAACCGGCAAGCTGTGGGCCAGCAGGCGTTGCATGATGCGCGGCATGTTCCGGGCCTATACAGACATGGGGCGCAAAGACTGGGCATGGCGCGCCGTGGCCGCTCAGGGGTTGCGCATGCTGGCGGATATCCCGGCTATGTTGCCGCCCGTCAGGCGCAGGCTGCTCCGCCGGCGTTCGCTTACAGCAGAGGAGGATGATGTGGCGCGCTGGCAGGATCTGTTGCTGCGCATCGCCACATGGGGTGCTTCGCGTGGCTAGGCGGAAGATCTGTGTGGTGGCGGCCAGCGAGATCACCATCCGGGCGTTTCTGGCCGGGCATCTGCGCGCGTTGAGCCGGCGCTACGATGTCAGCGTGGTGGTGAACGCGGAAAATCCCGATTTCCTTGCCGGTAGCGGTGTCGAGGTGCGCGTGATTCCACTGGCGATCGAGCGCCGGATCTCGCCGCTGCGTGATCTGGCGGCGCTGTTCGCCCTAATACGGTTGTTCCGTCGCGAGCGTTTCGAACTGGTGCACAGCGTCACTCCCAAAGCTGGCCTGCTCGCGATGCTGGCGGCGCTGTTCGCCCGTATCCCCCGGCGCGTGCATATCTTCACCGGGCAGGTGTGGGCGACGCGCAGCGGCGCTTCCCGCCTGCTGCTCAAGAGCATGGACCGGCTGCTGGCCGCCTGCGCCACCCATCTGCTGGCTGATTCCGGCTCGCAGCGAGATTTCCTTGTCGGGCAGGGGGTTGTGAAGGAAGGCAAGGCGAAGGTGCTGGCGCAAGGCTCGATCAGCGGTGTGGATACCGTGCGTTTCCATCCCGACAACAAGGCCCGGGCATGCATCCGGGAGGCACTCGATATCGTCCCTCAGGACTGCGTATTTCTGTTCCTCGGCCGGTTGAATCCGGACAAGGGGGTGCTCGATCTGGCACAGGCCTTCACAAGGCTGCCCGAGGGCTGCCATCTGTTGTTCGTCGGCCCCGACGAGGCAGGCATGCAGGCCCGCATCGAGGAGATGGCCGGCGCTCATGCCCGCATGCACTTCGTGGCATACACCGACAATCCCCAGCAGTACATGGCTGCGGCCGATGTGTTCTGCCTGCCGAGCTACCGCGAGGGCTTCGGCAGCGTGATCATCGAGGCGGCAGCCTGCGGCATACCGGCTATCGGTTCACACATCTACGGGGTGAGCGACGCCATCGAGGAGGGGCGGAGCGGTCTGCTGTTTCCGCCGCGTGATATCGGTGCACTGGCCGATTGCATGTTCCGGCTGTTTGCGGATGTGAGTCTGCGCAGTGTGATGGGCGAGTATGCCAGAGAGCGGGCCAGCCGGGATTTTTCCAGCGCGAGGGTGACGCAGGCATGGCTGGAATACTATGATGCGCTGCTGTGAAGCGTCTTTTCGATTTCCTCGTGGCCCTGCTGATGCTCTCGGTTGTCTGGCCCCTGCTGCTCGTGCTGGCCGTGCTGGTCCGCATCCGGCTCGGTTCGCCCGTACTGTTTTCCCAGCAGCGCCCCGGCCTGCACGGCAAGCCTTTTTTCATCCGCAAGTTCCGCACCATGAGCGATAAGCGCGATGCCGCCGGCGAGTTGCTGCCCGATGCCGAGCGGTTGACCGCTTTCGGGCGCTTCATGCGCCGTTTCAGCCTCGATGAGCTGCCGCAGCTGTTCAATGTGCTCAAGGGCGAATTGAGTCTGGTAGGCCCGAGGCCGCTGCTGATGGAGTATCTTCCCCTGTATTCCAGAGAGCAGGCGCGCAGGCATGAGGTACGTCCGGGCATCACCGGCTGGGCGCAGGTCAATGGGCGCAATGCCATCAGCTGGGAAGAACGCTTCCGGCTGGATGTGTGGTACGTGGAGCATCAATCCTTCTGGCTGGATATGAAAATCCTCTGGATGACGCTGCTCAAGGTGGTCCGTTCCGAGGGCGTGAGCCAGCAGGGGCATGCGACCATGGAGAAGTTCAGGGGGTCGGCTTCATGAGTCAGCTATTGATTATCGGTGCCAGCGGGCATGGCAAGGTCGTTGCCGACACTGCCGAGGCTGTCGGTAAATGGAGTCAGCTGACATTCCTGGATGATGACTATGCCAATCTGAACGGCACGTTGCGCTGGCCGGTTGTCGGCGGCTCGCGGGATTTTCCTGGCATGGCCGGAACTTGTGATTCGGCGGTGGTTGCCATCGGTCATGCCCAGACCCGTCTGGGATTCATCGATGCTCTGACGTCGAGCTGTTTTGTCTTACCTGTGCTTTGCCATCCCTTCACAGCCGTCAGTTCGTCGGCAGTCATCGGCGAAGGCACGGTGATCTTCGCAGGCGCGGTGATTCAGGCCGATGCGCGTCTCGGGCGCGGCGTGATCGTCAATACGCAGGCGGGTGTGGATCATGACTGTGTGCTCGGCGACGGGGTGCATGTGTGTCCCGGTGCGCACCTTGCCGGCAATGTCATCGTCGGCGATGGCAGCTGGCTGGGCATCGGTTGTGCCATCAAGCAGGGCGCGCGCGTTGGCAGGGGTGTGACCGTGGGGGCAGGTGCGGTGGTTGTGAACGATGTGGATGACGGCCTGACGGTGGTCGGTTGTCCGGCACGCCCCGTCAGGGCTACGGAGAGCAAATGAGCGAAAGAAAAGCAGGTTTTCCGGGCTGGCCGCAGTTCACCCCTGAGGAGATCGGGGCTGTGTCCGCGGTGCTGGCTTCCGGCAGGGTGAATTACTGGACCGGCGACGAGGGGCGCTTATTTGAGCGCGAGTTCGCCGAATTCACCGGCATGCCGCACGCCATCGCGCTGAGCAACGGGACGGTGGCGCTGGAACTGGCGCTGCACGCGCTGGGTGTCGGCGAAGGAGATGAAGTGATCGTGCCGAGCCGCACCTTCATCGCCACAGCCAGCAGTGCGGTGATGCGCGGGGCAAGGCCGGTGGTGGTGGATATCGATCCGTTCAGCCAGAACATGGATGCTGACTGCATCGAGGCAGCCATCACCCCGAACACACGCGCCATCATCGCCGTGCACCTGGGCGGCTGGCCCTGCGATATGGACCGCATCATGGAGATCGCCGGGCGCCATGGTCTGTTTGTCATCGAGGACTGTGCGCAGGCGCATGGGGCGGAATATCGCGGCAGGCCGGTGGGCAGTTTCGGGGATGCCGCGGCCTTCTCCTTCTGTCAGGACAAGATCATGACCACGGGAGGCGAGGGCGGCATGCTGTTGCTGCGCGATGAGGCCGCGTGGCGCAAGGCATGGGCATTCAAGGATCACGGCAAGGATTTCGATCTGGTCGGCCGCAGCGACCATCCCCCCGGGCACCGCTGGCTGCACACCAGCTTCGGGACGAACTTCCGCATGACGGAAATGCAGGCGGCCATCGGTCGTATCCAGTTGCGCCTGCTTCCCGAATGGGTGTCCAAGCGCCGCGCCCATGCGCTGTTTTTTGCCAGAGAGTTGCAGGACACGCCGGGCTTGAGCGTGCCGCTGCCGCCTCCGCATGTGCACTCGTCCTTTTATCGTCTTTATACCGCGATCGATCTGCAACAGTTGCACGATGACTGGAATCAGGATCGCATTGTCGAGGAGATCAATGCGGCCGGTGTGCCCTGCATGCATGGCAGTTGCAGCGATATATCGCGTGAAAAGGCGTTTGCCGGCAGAGGCTGGCAATGCAGCCCGCATCCCGGCGCCGAAACGGCCGGCCGGACGAGCCTCGCCCTGCTGGTGCATCCCACCCTGCAGGACAGCGATATCGTCGAGATGGCCCGGGTGATCGACAAGGTGATGCGCAGGGCTGTTTCCCGGTGAGGCAACATTCTGAACGGATGGTCCGCTGGCTGCTTTGCGGGCTGGTTGTGGTATTTCCTTTTTCGGTGGCTGCATCCAATGCGCTGCTCGGAGGAATTCTCGGCATCGGTATCCTCGGCGGATTATGGCGTGACGGTGCACGGCTCATGTGGGCGGACTATCGCCCTCTGACATGGGCCATGCTGGCCTATTGGGGCCTGATGCTGGCGGGTCTTTCCTGGAGCACGGATCGTGCGTGGGGCCTGCAGGTTCTGGGGCATCAATGGTTCTGGCTTGCCGTGCCGGTGCTGCTGGTGACGTTAAACGACGCATGCTGGCGGTTCCGGGTGTTGATGTTGTTGTCGTTCGGCCTGACGGCGCATCTGCTGTTCTGTGTGCTGCAGATGTTCAGTATCGTCAGTCTGGTGGATTTCGGCGGTTCCAATGCCGACGATGCCACCGGCTATATCGGGCATATCGGTTTCGGTTTCGTATATGGTATCTGGGCCGGCTGGCTGTTGCACCGGGGCTGGATGATGGCCGGCTGGAAGCGCTGGGGGATGTGGCTGCTGGCTTCATGGGCATGGGTGATAATCTTCGCGGCCCAGGGGCGCAGTGGCTATCTGGTGGCGCTGGCCATCATGGCTGTCGTGCTCTGGCGGCATCTGTTTGCCACAGGCTGGAAGGCTCTGCTGCTGCCGCTGGGTCTGATGGTGGTGATGGGCGCCCTGCTGACGACAGGGCCGGGCAAGGAGCGCATGGCTGTCACCTTGAACGAGGTGTCGGCCATGTGGCACGGCGAGGTGGGCCATGCCAATCCGCGCTGGACGATGTGGATCGTTTCGGTGGATGCATGGCTGGAGCATCCGCTGCTCGGTGTCGGAACAGGTGGTTTTCCCTCGGCCGCAGCTGCCGTTCTGGACAAGCAGCCGCTGTTGAAATCCGGGGCGCTGGCCGGATACACCCCCGCGCATCCGCACAATATGTACATGCTGTCGCTGGCTCGCTGGGGTCTGTTCGGGCTGGCCGCCTTCATGGCGCTGGTCGTTATCTGGTTGCGCAGCGGCTGGCGACTGGCCGGGCAGGATTCGTTTGAATCGCCGCTGATGCTGCTGGCAGGCATCGCGCTTGCCGTGGATGCCTGCTTTGCGCCCACGATCGAGCAGCACGGAACCGGTGTGTTTCTTGTGCTGACGCTGGCCCTTGGCATGCTTGCCGCAACAAGCCGGCAGCGGGCAGAACGCTAGCTTGCGCCGCGAACTGTTGTGACGCGAGCAATCTTGGCGCTGCGCCGCGGCTTTGAGTAGGGTGCCTCGATGCTCAAGGTATCCATGATCCGTAACCCCTGGCTGGCCTTTGCCCACGATCTGATCTGGGTGCCGGTTGCCGTGTGGGCAGCCTTCTGGCTGCGCTTCAATCTTGAGGGGGTACCCTCCTACTATATGCAATCCGTGCATCTGCTGATTGCCGTTTCACTTCCTCTGCAGCTGATCGTCTTCTGGTATTTCGGCCTGTATCGCGGCGTATGGCGTTTTGCCTCGCTGCCCGATCTGGTGCGTATCGGTCAGGCAGTCGCTATCGGTACATTCCTCACCTTCCTTGCCATTTTCATCTGGGACCGGCTGGCCGGTGTGCCGCGTTCGGTGCTGGTGCTGTATCCGGTGATCCTGGCTCTGGGGCTTGCCCTGCCACGGCTGTTCTACCGCTGGCTGAAGGACCGCTCGCTGCATCTCTCCCGTGTGCGGCCGCGCGCACTGATCATCGGCGCGGGCTCGGCAGGCGAACAGCTGGTGCGCGAATTGCTCAAGTCCGGGCCGTATGCCGCCGTCGGCTTCCTCGACGATGCCGGGCGGCGTCAGGGTCAGGAACTGCACGGGGTGCGCGTCATCGGCCGGCTGGAAGAGTTGCCGAAGGTGCTCAAGTCCTACGCCGTGGAGGTCGTTCTGCTTGCTATTCCCTCCGCCCCGCGCCAGTTGGTGAAGCAGGTGAACGAGCAATGCCGCATGCTGGGCATTCCCTGCCGCACGCTGCCCTCGCTGGCCGAGCTGGCGGACGGGCGGGTGGCGGTCAGCCAGCTGCGCGAGGTGACCATCGAGGATGTGCTCGGGCGCGAGGCTGTGAGCCTCGATGATGCGGCCATCGCCGCCTTTATCACCGGCAAGTGCGTCATGGTGACGGGTGCAGGCGGCTCCATCGGCTCCGAGCTTTGCCGGCAGGTGCGTCGGGCCGGTGCCGCGAAGCTGGTGATGGTGGAGCACTCCGAATTCAATCTCTACAGCATCGAGCAGGAGTTGCGCGAAGGCGAGGGCGCGATGCCTGCTGGATCCTGTGTCCCCTTGCTGGGCGATGTGCGCGATGCTGATCGTATGTGCTGGATCTTCGAGACCTACAGGCCGCAGGTGCTGTTCCATGCTGCGGCTTATAAGCATGTGCCGCTGGTCGAGGAGAATCCTGCCGAGGGCACGCGCACCAATCTGCACGGCACCGCCCAGATGGCCGATCTGTCGGTTGAATTCGGCGTGGAGAAGATGGTGCTGGTATCCACCGACAAGGCGGTGAATCCGGCCAATGTGATGGGGGCGACCAAGCGGGCTGCGGAGATCTACTGCCAGAATCTGGCGGTTCGCAGCAAGGCAACAGCATTTATCACCACGCGCTTCGGCAATGTGCTCGGTTCGGCAGGCTCCGTGGTGCCGAAGTTCCGCAAGCAGATCGCCGATGGGGGGCCGGTGACCGTCACCCATCCGGATATGACGCGTTATTTCATGACCATCCCGGAAGCGGTTAGCCTGATCCTGCAGGCTGGCGCGATGGGTGAGGGCGGCGAGATCTTCGTGCTGGATATGGGTGAGCCGGTGAAGATCGTGGATCTGGCCGAGCAGATGATCCGGCTGTCCGGCTTCACGCCGGGCGTGGATATCGCTATCGAGTTCACGGGCCTCAGGCCCGGCGAGAAGATGTACGAGGAACTGTTCCACGATGCCGAGGCCCTGCAGCCCACACATCACGCCAAGATCATGCTAGCCCGCTCAAGGGTGGTGGACTGGGACGAGTTCACCGCTCAGGTGCGGCAGCTGCGCGAGGCATGCACGCGTCGCGAACTGGGCGAGGTGCGCCGCCTGCTCAAGGTGCTGGTTCCGGAATTCAAACCGGATGAACCCAAACCGGACGAACCCCAGCCGGATGAACCCCAGCCGGATGAAACATCGCCCCTGAACACTCACTGACCCAGCTGCGACCATGACGACCGGCCGGAGACTCCCTGCATGACAAGCTGCCCGCAAACCACCGTCGAGGTGGCGGTGTTTGCGCCGCTGCGCGGCAGTTTCAGCTATCTCTGGCCGGCATCGCTCGGCGAGCCACTGCCCGGTTTGAGGGTACGCGTCCCGTTCGGCAAGAGCGTGCGCAGCGGTCTGCTGCTGGCCGTCAGCGGTAGCGGGGAAATTGAGGATGCGCATCGCGGCGATCTCAAAGAGGTCATCGACAGGCTGGACGATGCCCCGCTGTTCGATGCCGCAAGGCTGCGCTGGCTGCAGCGTGCCGGTCGCTACTATGCCGCCTCTGCCGGTGAGATGGGGGAAACGGCCATGGGCTGGGCGGCGCATGACGACAAGCGCCGCTGGCACATCGCCGACAAGCCGGGACTGCTTGCCGCCGATGCCGGGCTGAGCGAAGCCTTCGGCAAGCGTGCCACGCTGTCTGCCGGGGCGCTGCGCCGGAGGCTGCCGCGCGAGGGGTTCTTTCATCGCCTGAATCAGCTTGCCGCGTCGGGTCTGCTGGTCGAGGTGACGACGGATGCTGTGGTGTCCGAAACCGCCCATGCCGCCGAAGCCATTCCCGCCTCGCTGAATGCCGCGCAGCAGAAAGCACTGGATGCGATTCTGGTATCGCAAGGCTTTGCCCCGTTCCTGCTGTTCGGCTGCACAGGTTCCGGCAAGACCGAGGTGTATCTGCGCGCCGCAGCCGAACGTATCAGGGCGGGCGGGCGGGTGCTGATACTGGTGCCGGAGATCGGGCTCACCCCGCAATGGTTGAGCCGCCTGCGCGCACGGTTCCCCCGCGTAGCCGTGTGGCATTCGGGGCTTTCGGCTGTGGAAAGGCTGGGTATGCGCCGCGAGCTGATGAATGCCGAAGTGCTGGTCGGCACACGCTCGGCGCTGTTCCTGCCGCTGCCTGATCTGGCGATGATCGTGGTGGACGAGGAGCACGACACCTCCTTCAAGCAGCAGGAGGGGGTGCATTATCATGCCCGCGACCTGGCCGTGTTGTTGGCGCAGGAATGTGCCATCCCCGTGGTGCTGGGTAGTGCCACACCGGGAATGGAAAGTTGGCAGCGTGCCAGTGAGGGTCGCTATCAGCTACTCGAACTTCCCGAACGAATCAGTCCGCATGCCTCTCCCGTGATCGAGCAGGTGGATATGCGAGGCGTGGAATCGCCGTTGTCCGACAAGCTTTTGCAGGCGTTGGCAGATGTGAAGGCCGAAGGCCGGCAATCGCTGCTGTATCTGAACCGGCGCGGATATGCGCCTGCCCTGATGTGCGGCGCGTGCGGCGAGGTGCCTGAGTGTCCGGCCTGCTCGCTGCGCCTGACCCTGCACAGAAAACGCCGGCAGTTGCGCTGCCACGCCTGCGGCTTCGTGCGCCCGGTGCCGATGGTATGCGAGGCCTGCGGCGAGGAGGCCCTGCTGCCCATGGGCGAGGGCACGGAGAAGGTGGAGGAGCAGTTGCAGGCAGCCCTTCCCGGCTTGAGTTATGCGCGGCTGGACCGTGATGCGGTGCGCAGTTCCGCGCAACTGGTGACAACCCTTGATGCCTTCGCGGCAGGCGAGCTGGATTGCCTGATCGGCACGCAGATGCTGGTCAAAGGGCATCACTTCCCGAACGTCACGCTGGTCGGTGTGGTCAATGCCGATCTGGGGCTTTCCATGCCGGACTTCAGGGCGGGCGAGCGCTGGTGGCAGCAGCTCACCCAGGTGGTCGGGCGCACCGGGCGCGGCGAGCATGCCGGCAGGGTGGTGGTGCAGACGCGTAATCCGGGCATGGCATGGCTGGCGCGTATCGGGGACAAGCAGGCAAGGGCGACGCTGAACGACGAACTGGAACTGCGCCGCGCCCTGCAATATCCGCCGTTCGCCCGCTGGGTGCGCATCACCATCTCGGCGGTGCGCAGCGATGTGGCCTGTGAGGCAGGCGCGCTGGTGGCTGCGCAATGCGCCCGTCTGCCTGAGGAGGTGCGCTGCGCCGGTCCGATGCCATGTTCGGTGGAAAGGCTGGCCGGTCGTTACCGCTTCGAGATCGTGCTGCGTGATGCTTCGGCAAAACACCTGCCCTGGAAGCTGACCCCGCTTCTCGGCTCTCTCAGGCTTGCCTCGACTGTGCGCCTGAAGGTGGATGTCGATCCGCTGGATATGATGTAACCCCCTGACGGTGACTTTGCCTGGCGGGCCCCACTTGTAGCGGTGCCGTGCCGGTTGTCTGCTCATCGGGAATTGCGCAAAACGGCAGTAAGGCCGCCTTCCTTTGCGCTCATCCTCCGGATAAGCATCCATCCCGGCACAGATCTAAACGGGGCCCAAAAGTCAAAGACACGGTTCTGGCCGGTGCGGTTGCATGCGAAGGCGGAAGCAGAAGCGGTGCGCTTTGCCGTGCTTCACTCTTTAACCCTTGGCGCTATGCTTCGTGGCATGTCCGTGCGTGAAATCCTTACCTATCCCGATCCGGCCCTGCGCGAGATCGCCAGGCCCGTGGATGATGTGAACTCCGAGGCGTTGAAGCAGCTTGTGCAGGACCTGGCCGATTCGATGTACGACGCGCCCGGTGTAGGGCTGGCAGCCACTCAGATCGGTGTGCCTCTGCGTGTGGCTGTCACCGATACCCGCTGGCGGGAAGAGGATGGCGAGCGCGATCTGAAGGTCTGGATTAATCCCGAAATCATCCGCCGTGCCGGTGAAGCCATTTATGAAGAAGGTTGCCTTTCGGTTCCCGGAATCTACTACGACATCAAGCGCGCCGCCGAGATCACATTGCGCTGGCAGGATATGGAAGGCAACCATCACAGCGCCGACTTCGAAGGCTTTCAGGCCGTGGCCCTGCAACACGAATTCGACCATCTCGACGGCAAGCTGTTCATCGATCTGCTGCCGCCAATTAAACAGAAACTTCTCAAGAAGCGCCTGCACAAGCAAAAGAAGATGCAGGAGTAATTGCCTGTGCGTGTTGTTTTTGCCGGAACCCCGGCTTTTTCCGTTCCCTGCCTTGAAGCCCTGATGGCCGCTCCCGGAATCGAGGTGGTCGGCGTGGTCTCGCAGCCCGACCGTCCTGCCGGACGCGGCATGCGCCTGACCCCGTCGCCGGTGAAACAGGCCGCACTGGATGCCGGGCTCAATGTCATCACTCCGGACAGACTCAGGGGCAATGCCGGGGCGCTGAACTGGCTGCACGAGCGCAATGCGGACATGCTGGTGGTGGTGGCCTTCGGCATGATCCTGCCGGTGGAGTGGCTGGATGCACCGCGCTTCGCACCGCTGAACGTGCATGCATCTCTCTTGCCCCGCTGGCGCGGGGCGGCACCGATCGAACGTGCGCTGCTGGCCGGTGACGCCGAGACCGGCGTATGCATCATGCACATGGAGCAGGGGCTGGATACCGGCGGGGTGTATGCCGTGCGCCGCATCCCTATCGGGGCGCAGACCACCGGGGCGGAGCTGTGGGAACATCTTTCCACTGCCGGTGCCGAACTGCTGGTGGCATCCCTGCCGGGCATCGCAGACGGCAGTCTCAGGCCCGAAGCGCAGGACGAGTCTCAGACCACCTACGCCGCCAAGCTGAGCAACGAGGAGCGGGTGATCGACTGGAGCGCTCCGGCGGCACAGGTGAATTTGCAGGTGCGCTGTTTCTCGCCCAGACCGGGGGCGCGCACGCTGCTGGACGGCAAATGGCTGAAGGTGTTGAAGGGTGAGCCATGCCGTGGTCACAGCCCGCTTGCACCGGGCAGTGTCGCCGGGGGCGAGCTTGATATCGCCTGCGGCGGCGGTTCGATGTATCGCGTGCTGGAGCTCCAGCCGGAGGGCAAAAAGCCGATGCAGGCAGCCGATTTCCTGCGCGGCAGACCGCTGGGCAAAGGCGATATGTTTGGCGGCTGAGTTGCGCATCCATGTGCTGCCGCCTGCGGTGGCCAACCGCATCGCCGCCGGTGAGGTGGTCGAGAGACCGGCATCTATCGTCAAGGAACTGGTCGAGAACAGCCTCGATGCCGGGGCGTCCCGCATCGCGGTGCGCATTGAGCAGGCCGGGGCGAAGCTGATCGAGGTCGAGGACGACGGTTGCGGCATGGGCGAGGGCGATGCGTTGCTCTGCCTCGAACGCCATGCCACCAGCAAGATCGCCGATGCCGAAGACCTGTCCGCCATCGCCAGTCATGGCTTCCGCGGCGAAGCCTTGCCGTCGATAGTTTCCGTGAGCCGTTTCGAGATGCAGACCGCACTGGCTGATTCCCATGTCGGTACGGCCATCCGCTGCGATGGCGGCGAGTCTCCCGATGTGTCACCCGCCGCACCCCGGCGGGGTACCCGCATGCGGGTGCGCGACCTGTTTTTCAACACCCCTGCAAGGCAGCGCTTCCTGCGCACGGAACGCACCGAGGAAGCGGTGATCGTCGAGTCGCTGCGCGCGCTGGCGCTGGCCAACCCGTCAGTCGGTTTCAATCTTCAATGCGACGGGCGCAAGCGGTTGGATGTGCCGGCGGGTCAGGGGCGCGAGGGTCGCATTTCCGATATTCTCGGCAGGGAATTCATGGGTAATCAGCAGTCGCATGCCGAGAGTTTCGACGGTGTGTATGTGGCCGGTTTTTTTGCCCTGCCTACGCATCATCACAGGGATGCGGGCCGGATGTTTTTCTTTATCAATGGGCGCGTGGTGCATGACCGGCAACTGATTTCAGCACTCAAGGCGGGTTATCGCGATGTGCTGTTCCATGATCGTTTTCCGCAGGCCGTGCTGTGGATCGAGATGGACCCTGCGGAGGTGGATGTGAATGTGCACCCGGCCAAGCGCGAGGTGCGTTTCCGCCAGCCGCAGGCGGTGCGCGGTGCGGTGGTGAACTGCGTGCGTGCGGCCATCTCGCGCATGGGGCAGCGCGTGTCCGATGCGACCACGGCGCAGGCGCTGCGCGCGATGGGGGGCAGCGGTGCACCGGCTTCCTTCAGACCTTCTGCTTCAGTCGGCGGGCCCGGCATGCAGCAGGGCCTGCAGCATCTGTTCTCCGCACCCGATGTTACCGCGGCCTCGGTGCATGAGGTGGAGGGGCGGTATGAGGCGGGCGAGGTGCTTGATGGACTCCACCTGGGCCAGCCACTGGCGCAGATTCACCGTTGTTACATCGTTGCGCAAAGTGAAGATGGTATTGTGCTGGTGGATCAGCATGCCGCCGCCGAGCGCATCGCCTATGAGCGTCTGAAAAGGCAGCTGGCGGAGAGGGAAGTTTCCCGTCAGATGCTGCTTACTCCGATGGACTGGCATCCGGATGCCCCGACCAGTGCCTGGTTGCATGAGCATGGCGATGCATTGCTCGATTTCGGATTCGAGATCGAGGTGCGCGGTGAGGAAAGCTTCGCCGTGTGTAGTGTGCCGGCCATGCTGGGTGGGGAATCGCCGCTGCAAATGGCGGCGGAACTTGCCGCATCGCTGCGTGCAACAGGCCAGAATGCAGAGGGGCGGGGAAGGGTTCTGGAGCGCTGGCTGGGCAATCGTGCCTGCAAGGGATCGCTGAAGGCGGGCAGGCAACTCAAGCTCGAAGAACAGGTCGCGCTGCTGCGCGAGATGGAGCAAACCCCGAATATCGCGCAATGCAATCATGGACGTCCGACCTATGTGCGCCTGTCGCTGGGTGAGTTGGACAAGCTGTTTGGTCGACGTGGCTGATGAATATGTCGCGGATCAGTCGGAATACGGCGATGTCCGGATCTAAGGGAGAATCACTCTGGAGATGAACCATGTATTGCTCACGCTGGTCGGTATCACCGGCTGCGCGTTGCTGCTGGCCACCATCATGCGTGAAATCAGACTTCCTGCGGCCATCGCCTACATCATTACAGGCATGATTGTCGGACCGACCGGACTGGGGCTTGTGCATGATCGTGAGCTGCTCACCCATATGGGCGAAATCGGCGTGATCATGCTGCTGTTCTTCGTGGGTATGGAGGTGGAGTTGCCGCGCCTGATTGCCAGCTGGCGTATCGCTGTGCTCGGTACCGCAGCCCAGATCGCGGTCAGTGTGCTGGTCTGCGTGGGTGCGGCGATATTTTTCGACACATCGTGGAAGGCCGGCGTGCTGCTCGGCTTTATTGTGAGCATGAGTTCCACGGCGGTGGTGCTCACCATGCTCAAGGACTCTGACGAACTGGAACAACCTTTCGGTCAGAATGCGCTCGGTGTGCTGCTCATGCAGGATCTCGCCATTGTGCCGATGATGATCGTGATCGGTATTCTCGGCGGTGGCGAAGAGGGTGTAAGTGTATCCTCCATCCTTGTGCAGCTGATCGGCGGCACGCTGCTGGTGGGAGCGGCGGTGTATATGATGCGCACCCCCGGCTGGAAGATCCCCGACTGGCTGCATCAGGGTACGGACAGGCGCGTGATGATGGGCCTGCTGTTGTGCTTTGCGGCAGCCACGCTGACCGCGCTGCTTGGATTATCAGCGCCGTTCGGTGCCTTTCTGGCCGGGATGCTGCTGCATGCCACCGATCAGGCCGACTGGGTGGAGGAGCATCTGCGCTCGGTATATATCGTGTTTGTAGCCATCTTCTTCCTGTCTGTCGGCATGCTGGTGGATGCACACTTCGTGCTCGGCCATATGCCATTGATGTTCGGCCTCACACTGGCTGTGCTGTTGCTCAACTCCGGTATCAACTCGCTGGTGTTGCGGGCTCTGGGTGAAACATGGCCGCAGGCGCTGCTCACCGGTGCCGTGCTCGGCCAGATCGGCGAGTTCTCCTTCCTGCTGGCTGCGATGGGTCTGTCGCTCGGCCTGATGGATGAAACCTCACACCGCATCATCATGGCGGTGATCGCGCTTTCCCTGCTGCTCAGTCCGTTGTGGATGATGATGATCAAGAACCTGATCCGCCGGGGCATGCTTGATTGAGGCAGAAGCCCGCCTGATGGTCATCCTGTGATGCAGCCGGTGTTACGCGCTGTGGCGCTGATGGGGGCGACGGGCAGCGGCAAGTCGGCGCTGGCCTTGCCGTTGGCAGAGGCGGCGGAAGTGCCCATCGTGTGCTGCGATTCGATGCAGGTGTACACGGGGCTGGATATCGGCACGGCCAAGGCGACGAAGCGGGAACAGGCACGCGTGCCGCATCATCTGATCGACTGCTGCGAGCTTCCCGATGCCTTTTCGGCGGCGCGCTGGGCAACGCAGGCTGCCGATGTCATCCGAGTGGAAAACGAAGCGGGCAGGGTGCCGCTGATCGTCGGCGGCACGGGGCTGTACCTGCGGGCACTCACCCGGGGGCTGGCGGATATACCGGAGGTGAGCCCTGCGGTTCGCCAGGCGCTTGAGCAGCGACTGCAGGTTTCGGGTATCGAGGCCATGCATGCCGAGTTGCTCACAGTGGATGCGGCAACCGCCGGACGGCTTCCTGACACCGACACACAGCGCATCATGCGCGCGCTGAGCGTGTATCACAGCAGCGGGCGACCGCTCTCGGCATGGATCGGCGAAGCCCCCCCCGCACCACCGACAGAGATCCCGGTGTTCGTGCTGGATGTGCCGCGCGAGGTGCTTCGTCTGCGCATCGCTGAGCGCTTCGATGCGATGCTGGCAGCCGGCTGGCTGGACGAGGTACGGGCTTTGCAGGCTCTGCATCTGGCGGATACCCATCCGGTGGTTCGCGCCGTGGGCTATCGCCAGTTGCTGGCGCATGTGCGCGGCGAATGCCCGCTGGATGAGGCCGTGCGCGACGGCATCACGGCGACAAGACACTACGCCAAGCGGCAGGTCACATGGTTCGCGCACCAGACCGGGGATGCCGTGCGCGGCGATGCGGGCATGCTTGTCCCGCTGCTGGCAGACGCGATTCGTGCTAGATTGCCGGGCGCTTCGCGGTCGTTATAGCGGGGTATGGGGCTGGTCATTCGATGAGTCATAGTGTGGATCTGCAAGAAAAACGGGATGCGGTGATCTCCGTGCATCCCGAAATCAGCGGCAAGGCTGCCGGCGAATCGGCAAGGGCGGCGCGCGCCGCCGAATTCGACAGGCTGGTGATCGCCAGCGATTGCGATCTGCTCGATTCCGTGGTGGTGCCCATCCGCAAGGTGCGCTCGGCAACACTGCTCGGTACCGGCCAGATGGAGCAGATGAAGCATCACGTGCAGGCCTGCGAGGCGGCGGTGGTGTTTGTCGATCATCCGCTTTCCCCGGTGCAGCAGCGCAATCTGGAAAAGGCGTGGGAAACCAAGGTGGTGGACCGCACCGGCCTGATCCTCGAGATCTTCGCGGCACGGGCGCGCACCAGCGAGGGCGCGATGCAGGTGGAGCTGGCCAGCCTGAACTACCAGATCAGCCGGCTGGTGCGCAGCTGGACTCATCTGGAGAGGCAGCGCGGCGGCTTCGGCTTCCTCGGTGGTCCGGGCGAACGCCAGCTGGAACTCGATAAACGCATGATCCGCAACCGCATCCGGCAGATCGAGCAGGATCTGGTCGGTGTGCGCCGCATGCGCAGCACGCAGCGCGCCGGACGCCGCCGCAAGGAGATCCCCACCGTGGCGCTGGTCGGCTATACCAATGCCGGAAAATCCACGCTGTTCAACCGCCTGACGCAGGCCGGTGTGTTCGCCGCCGATCAATTGTTCGCCACCCTCGATCCGACCATGCGCAAGGTGGAGTTGACGGGCGGACACGCACTGATGCTGTCCGATACGGTGGGCTTTGTGCAGGAACTGCCGCATGAGCTGGTCGAGGCCTTCCGCGCCACGCTGGAGGAGGTGGTGGAGGCCGATCTGATCGTGCATGTGCGTGATGCATCCGATGAGCAGGTGATCGAGCAGGGCAAGGTGGTGGACGACACCCTGCACATGATCATGAGCGAAGGCTGGGTGGAAGGCGGCTCGGAGATGCCGCCGAAGATCGAGGTGTGGAACAAAACCGACCTCGCGCCGCAGGTGGTGTCGCGCATCAATCCCGGGATCGATGGCAGCAAGGTGGCCCTCTCCGCCGTGACCGGTACGGGCGTGGATGATCTGCTCGGACTTCTGCGCGACTGGCTGGAAAGCCATATGTCGCAAACCGAGCTGCGCATTCCCATCTCGGATGGTCGCGCCATGGCCTGGTGCCATGCCAACGGGCGGGTGCTGGAGCAGCAGCACGACGGTGAGGATATGCTGCTGACGGTGCGCATGTCGCAGGCCTCACTCGGACGAATCCGCAGCATGCTGGAGGAAAAGCACGTCGGGTCATGATGCGGTCATGATTGGCCTGTATTTTGCTCTATAATCGGTGATGGAATGCATCCATGATGGAGTGGGAGGCTCGGAATGCTGAAGCATGTGAAAAAGGAAACCAGAGGTTTCACGCGGGTGCGCTTTTCCACGAAGGCCGAGGTAGAGGTGAACGGCGCGATGCTGCATGGCGACGTGGTGGATATGAGCATGAGCGGCATCTATATGCGCAGTCATGCGAAGGTCATGGTCGGCGATACCTGCGAGGTGCGCATCATGCTGGGCAACGATGCGCCGATGGTGATGCATGCCCTGGGGCATGTGGCACGCTGCGACGGCGATGGATTCGCCGTGAATTTCAGCGGCTTCTACTGCGATAGCGATACCTGCCTGAAGCAGGTGATCCTGCATGCGGTGGACAACCCGAAGGCGGTGGAAGAAGAGATCAGGAAGGGTCCGAAGCTGTCGGTGATCTCTCCGGACAATTCCGTTTATCTCTGAGCGGCCTGCATCCGCAGGTTGCGCTTCCCGCAACGACCGAATCCCACTTGTAGCTGTGCCAGCCCGGCTGTCACAGATATGTCTCGGGTGCCGTTTGACTCGGCTCGCCCTGCGGGCGACTTTCAGGCGTCCAATTCGGCTGTCCTGCCGAATTGTGGGCACGCAAAGAAGAAGGAAACAACCGCTCATCTACCATGCGAACCCGGACAGTTCTCTGGAGCACTCTGCCCACACCCTTCTTCTTTCTTGAATGGCCAAGAAAGAAGCAAAGAAGGCCACCCACGGGTAGCGGTGAATTCCCGTGCCGATTACCCGCTCATCGGGCGCAAACCGGCAGAAAGGCCGCCTTTTTTTGCGCTTTTCCGATGAGAGGGCAACCGTCACGGCACCGCTACAAGTAGGACCCGGAGTCAAAGGCAGCAGCAAAGGCACAAAAACAAACCCCGCCGGATGGCGGGGTTTGTGGTTTCAGGACGGGCTCAGGCTCAACCCTGCGGGGCGGGGGGCTCAGCCGGAGCCTGCTGGTCGTTGCCGAGGTTCACCCTGGCTTCCTTGTTTACCGTGATGCCGAAGGAGGCGGATTTCACATCCTTCAGATCGCCGTTCTGCACGATGCGCGAAAGCTTGATATCCACCTTGTTCACGCCCAGCGGAGCCTTGTCGCGGTTGATGGTCACCTTGCCGGTCACCGGATCGACCACGATGTACTCCGGCAGAGCCGAGCCATCGGCACGCGTGGCGGTGTAGATGATATCGCCGATATTCATGCTGCTGGCCGGCAGGAACACCTCGAAGCTGTCGGGCGAGAGCTGCGTGATCTGGCCGCGCAGCGCATCGGACACATTCAGGCTGTTGCGTTCGCCGGTCGGCTGTTGCGGTCCGCCGCGCCCGGTCTCGCCCGGTCTGGCCGGACCGGCCCCGCTAGGAGTGTTCAGCGCGGCGTTCAGGGTGTTCTGGGCCGCATTGACCTCGCCGCCCGGCTGGCCCGTGGTCTCGACGGTTTGCTCCGACAGACCGCCCGTCGCGGCAGTTGCCGCGCTGATATCGATCTTCTGCGCGCCGACCTCGGCCAGCGATTGCTGCACGGTATCCATCACCGGCGTGCCGGCATCCACGGTACCGATATTGCCGCTGTCCGGGGCTGCAGTCTGGCCTGTCGGCGGGGTAATGCCGCCGGTGCCGGTCAGCAGCGTGGACGGATTCTGCGCCGATACATTGAAGCTCACCAGCTTCTCCGGGCTCACATTGCCGGCGGCATCTGTTTGTTTTGCATGGATGGTGTGATCGCCGGAGGCGAGGGCCACATTGGCCAGCGACCAGATGCCGTTACCTGCCACGGTGGTCGTGCCCAGCAGGGTGACGCCGTCGGTGTCGTACACACGCATCGTGGCACCCGGTTCGCCGGTGCCGGTGATGTTGGTTGTGGTGCCGGTGAGCTTGGCGCCGTCAATCGGACCGGTGATGGCGGGTGCCACCGGTGCGGTCTGGTCGATGATCACGCTGCCTGTACCGTTGCTGGCATTCATTGCGGCATCCTTGGCGGTGGCGGTCACCGTATAAGCGCCCTCCGGCAGGGTCTGGCCTGAGGTTGCCAGATTCAGCGACCATGTATTGCCGCTGCTGGTCAGGGCTGGATCGGTACCGAGGGTATAGGTGGTACCGTTCACTGTCACCGTGAAGCCGCCTGCATGATCGGCCGAATTGAAAGAGCCGGTGATGGTCGGCTGTGAGGATTGAGTGCTCAACGCGGTCACGGTCGGCGCGGTCGGTGCGATGGTGTCGGGCGTGCCGATGGTCAGGTCGGCGGTGGTGCTGTCGCTGGCGATATTGCCGGCGGCATCAACGATCGAGGCGACCACATTGTAGGTGACGCCCTGCGACAGGCTCAGCGAGCCTGTAGCCGGTGTGGCGGTGGCCAGATCCAGACTCCAGGTATAGACCGTGTCCGGTTGCGGGGATGTTATGTTGGTCACCACGGTTGTGGACGGGGTCACGTTGTAGGTCGCGCCACCCACCGTGACGGTAAAGGTCTCGGCGGTTTCCGTGGTCAGACGGGCGGCGACCAGAGCGGGGACCGTGCCGGTGATGGTCGGGGTGGTGCTGAAGGTGGTCAGCGTGTTCACTGTCGGAGACACAAAGGCCGGGTCCGGTGGTGTCTCCGGAGTATTGGTATCGACAAACAGGATGCCCTGCGCGCCGATGCCGCCGGCCAGCGTGTTCGTCGTGACATTGCCGGCGCCGTCGGTGGTCACGGCATCGAAATCATAACCAGCGTCGAGCAGGGTGATCCCTGCTGTGGCAAAATTCATCGTCCAGGTATCGCCGACATTGGTAAAGCCCGGAGTTGTTCCGAGGGTCAGGGTACCACTGGGGAAGCCAGTCAGCTTGAAGCTGCCGCCATTGGTCAGAGCTGCCGATTCGAAAGTGCCGCTGATCGTCGGCTGGTTGTTGTTGGTGGTCACCGGTGAAAATATTGCCGCAGACGGAGCAACGGTATCCAGCGTATAGGCCTGAGAGGCGGTTGCGCCGTCATTACCGGTGCCATCGGTAACTTTCATAACAATCGAATCGGACCCTGTAGCCAGCGTTGCAGCAGTCCAAGAAACGGCTGTGCCGGTGGCCATGGCGGAAATATCCGTCCATGACACTCCCCCATTCACCGAGCCCCAGAGGACTTCACCCACACCCAGCGGGACGCTCAGCGTGGCACCGATAGTCTGCGCTGCGGTCTTGGTGATGAAGTCGGCCGGTGTGCCGGTATCCGCGGAAATGGTGATGCCGCTGATTGTGGTGGTCGGAGCGACATTATCCACGGTCGGTCCGGTGGTGTCGGGCGTGGTGGTGCTGTTGCCGGCGTTATCTGTGACCGTCACCGCAACATTGGCGGTGGTTACATTGTCCAGCACGCCGGCAGCGAGTGTGTAGCTGGCCGTCCAGACACCGGCATTGTTGGTGGCAACTACATTGGAGCCGCCGCCAAAGGCGGAAAAGTCCATGGTCACCGCTGCTGTATCGGTATTATTGTCTCCGCCTGTGTCGGTCCACTGTACGGTGATGGCGTCGCCGATCTTGTAGGCACCGCCGGTGCCTGTGCCGGTCGAGGTGATGGCGATATTCGCGTCGGTCACAGTCGGGAGAACGGTATCGAGTGTCACATCCAGTGATCCGCCGGGCGTGCCGATATTGCCGGCGACATCGGTGACTACAGCGGTCATGGTTTTCACGCCGCTGGCGCCGAGCTCGCCGCTGGTTACGCTCAGATCAACAAATCCGTTGGTGTTCACATCTGTGCTATTGAGTACTTTGGTGACAGGTGTGGTCAGCGAGACGCCGCCGAGCAGCAGCTCGATGGTGTCGCCCACTGCCGCATTGGTGCCGGCCAGATTAACCCGGAAGGTGGGGGCGATCACGTTGGTCAGGTTATCGCTCGAGGAAATTCCGCTGTCGCTGGCTGCAGCCAGATCCACCGGGGTTGTGGGGGCTGCCGGTGCTGCTGTATCGAGCACATAGGCCTGAGAGATGGCTGTGCCGGGGTTGCCCGCAGCATCGGTGACGCGCACCTGCATGGTGTCGCTTCCGCCCAGAGTCTGGCCTGCAAGCGACCATGTGCTTTGCCCGATGACATTGGTGGCGGTGGTCCATGTATTGCCGTTATCCAGCGATACCTGCACGATTTCGCCGGTCTGCGTCACGCCGCTCAGTGTGCCGGAGATGGTTTGCGCGGCGGTCTTGGTGATGAAGTCGTCCGGCGTGCCGGTATCGGCCGAGAATGTCTTGCTTGTGACCGTTAATGCCGGGGCGACAGTATCAATGACCAGAGACTGGGCGGAGGAGGTTGTTGCGGCAGTCAGCGGATTGGCATCGGCGAAGATGCCGATCTTGAAGGGAATGGTGCCGTCGCCAAGCGTTCCGATGTCCGTGCCTGTTGTCCATGTGGTGCCAAGGCCGGGCTGGGTGGTCAGTTTGATCCAGGAGGTGCCGTTATCGACGCTGTAGCGAAGCTCCTGCGAGCCGGTCAGCGCCTGCGACAGCGTACCGGAGACAGTCGGGGTATTGTCATTGGTCAGGTAATCCGTGTCGCTTGTTCCTGAATCGATGCTCACGGCGGTAATGGATGCCGATGCGCCGGTGGTGAGGGTTACGTCGATGGAACTGGTAACGCTCAGTGCACCGCCGCCCCCCTGTGCGCCGGCATTCTGGTCGTTGAACACGGCATCCAGAGTAATCGTGCCCGAGGTGGCTGTGTTGTTGTCGTAGGCGATCTGGGTGAGAACCTCATTGACCAGTGTCTGAGTGGCGTTGCTGTTAAAAGTCAGCACCAGCGTACCACCTGAATTGGTGGTTACCGTGCCGACGGTTGTACCTCCGACAGTCAGGTTGCCGGTTTCGGTAAGTGCCGCCAGCGTGCCGCCGGTTTTGGCGCTGAATTCATCCTGCACGCTGGCACCTCCCTGACGGGCGATGGTCAGGGTCGAGCCGTTGTAGTTAATGGCGGCATTGAGTTCGACATCGGCAATCACTGCGCTGTTATCGAGTACTTCCGGTGAGCCGACACTGACCGATGCCGTTGGCGCAAGGGTCATGGTCGGGGCATCGTTGGTGCCTGCGACGGTGATGGTTGAGGCGATGGCCGGGTTGCTGGTCTGCGAGCCGCCGGTATCGCGCAGGCTGGTGATGGTTGCCACGCGCGATGCATTGGCAGTCGGCACCTGACTCTGGTTCTCATAGGTGATGCCGTTGACCAGCGTGTTCATCGCGGTCGTGCTGATGCCGCCGGATTTGGAAACAGTGATGGTGGCTGTGGACCCTGAGACCGAGACAGAAGCTGTCATGCCGTTGGTGGCCGTGGGGACGCTGTTGCCGTCGGTCAGCGTCACAGCCGAGCCGTCGATGTTCACCACTTCACTGGAACCATCGGACAGATTGCCGATGGTGAAAATCATCTGATCCACGCTCTCTCCGGTCTCAACGGTGCTGATGTTGCTGCCGGAGAAGAGTGCCACTGCCGTGCCTGTCGCCGTGCCCGCCCCTTCGGTGAAGGTCGGGTTGGTGCCTGTCAGGGTGGTCGCTGTCGGAGCGTCGTTCACCGCGGTGATGTTCACCGTGGAGGCGATGCTCACTGCGGTGGTATCCACGCCGCCATTGGTCGTGCCGCCGGTATCGCGGATGGAGGTCAGCGTGGCGGTGCGTGTGGAAAAGGATGCTGTCGGGTCGGTGCTGGTGCTGCGGTACCTGATGCCGTCGACCAGACTGTTCATATCGGTTGCCGCCAGACCGCCCCCGGCTACGCTCAGGGTGACCGTCGCAGTACCGCCTGCCGTGCTGACTGCAACCGTTAGTGTCTTGGTGGCGAAGGTGCCGGCGGATACGCCTGATTGGGCGTTGGTCATGTTGACCCAGGTGGTGCCGCCATCGAAGCTGATCTCATCGGTGCCGCCGGTGCCGACATTGCTCAGCGTCATGACAAGCTGATCGAGGCTTTGGCCGGTATCGCCCGTGCCGATACCCGAAGCGGCGGCGCTGAACAGCACCGAACCGACCGTGTTACCCTCGGTGTAGCCCGGGTCCACCCCGGTGGCGGTCAGTGTCGGCGCGTCGTTCACCGCGGTGACCGGATTGTCCACGGTGATGATAGTGGCGGAATAGGGTGATGGACCGGTTCCTGCGGTGGATGCGCCTCCCTTGGTGATGTCCACGCCGGTGGTGCCGTTGGCGATGCCGTCGGTGCCATCCCAGCCGCGGAAGGTAAGGGCGTTAACGGTGCCGTTCACGTTGGCATCCGGCTTGTAGTAGAGCAGGTTGTTGGCGTTGTTGGTAAGTACGATGGCACTGGTGTCGGAGAGCGTGCTGGCATTGATGGCGCTGCTCCATGTGCTGCCGCCATTGGTGGAGAAATACAGTGTGCCGGAGGTGATCCCGCGGATCGCCAGGCCGCTCGAGCCCACGGTATCACCATCGGTGATGGCACCGAGCAGTGAGGAGACGGCTGTGCTGCCGCTCGGCGAACCGTTGCTTGGCGGGGCTGCGTCCTCGAGAATGGCTGTCATCGCCACATTCGCCGAACTGCTGAAGGTCGGCGAGGTGTTGTCCCAGTCCGAGGTGGTGACGTTGAAAGTGAAGCCGACCAGCGTGCCGTTCTGCGGACCGTTCGTATTGCCCGAGGAATCGGCGGCGACGGTGGTGTCCAGGCCGCCGGCCTGATCCATCTTCCAGTAGCCCACCAGGCTGTTGAAGTTCTCAGCGGTCAGGTGGTTATTCGAGAGGTCGGCGATCTGGCCAGCACTGCCACCGGTTTCGGAAGCCAGCTGAACATCGGTGGTGGCGGCGATGTCGGTGGCGCTGCGGTTGATGTTCCACAGGCGGACCTCGTCGATTTGGCCGCTGAAGAAGTTCTGCCGCGTGCCGTTACCATCGATGACGCGTGCTCCGATGTTCACCGGCTGCGCCTGCATGGCCACGGTGTTGGCCGCCACATCTGTACCGGTCGTGGTATTGGCCACGCCGTCGATGTAGATCTGTGCAGAGGTGCCATTGCGTGCGACGGAGATGTGGTGCCAGACGCCGGTATTCAGGTTGGATGCGCTGGTGAACTTGGAGAAGCTCACGGCGATATCATTATTGTTCTTGTACTGGAACAGAATCTTGCCGGTACTCTGGATGAGCAGTTCCCAGGTGGCGCCGGTCGATACACCTGTACTGTAGGCGGCGGAGGCCACGCTCATCACGCCCGCGGCGGGCAGGGTGTCGATCTTCACCCATGCCTCGATGGTCATATTGGCCGTGCTGGTACCGAGCATCTTGCTGCCGTCGGCGATGGTTACATAGTTATCGGTACCATTGAAGATCAGGTTGGTACCCAGTGCGCCGGTGGTGTCGGTCGGGTGGGTGGCCAGGGTTTCCTTGAATTGCTCCCGCCCGTGCACGGTGAGCGCCACATCTGATTCGATATGGCCGACCACCTTCTCCAGCACCCAGTCGCCGCCCTGCGAGGCTTCGCCCGTTAAGTCCGTGGAGGCAGCCACATCGGCCTGCGTGAGTTCGGAGAGGATGCGCACGAAATCCGCACCTTTGGCACCCTCGGCCACATCGCAGCCGTAGATCAGGATGTCGGCGGCATTGGTCATGTGCGAGGCCCATGCCTTCAGGTATTTCTGGTATTTCTGGATGTTGTCGATGGACAGCTCGCCATGGCCTAGCTGGATGCGGCCGGCATCGCCGTGCGAGAAGATATGCACGGCATCCACATTCTGCATGCGCGAGAGCACGCGGGTGATCTGCACCACGCCGTCGCGGTTCGGGGAAAGCACCACCACCTGACGGTTCGGGGTGGCCTTGCCCAGAAGTTCCTTGAGATTATCGGTGCGCGAATCCACGAAGATGACCTCGCGGCGTATCTGCTCGCGGCCCATCGGGGCCAGTGCCTTGAAGATATCCTTGTCCACCTGCCTGGCTTCGATGTGTGGGGTGGTGCCGTCGTGGCTGACGGCATCGGCGACCTTGGCTGCGGTATCGGCGAGGGCGGCATCCAGCAGAATGCGCGGCTCCAGTGCAAGCATCGAACCGCCCGCGGCGGTTTTCATCGGATTCTTGGCGGCACGGGGCTTTGTGTCTCCCTTGTTACCGGTTTTGCTCGCTGCTGGTTTCTCTTGCCTTGCCACGATACCGTACCTCCAGTTGCTACCGGTGATATGCATTCTGCTGGCACGGGCCGTGAACAGAGTGCTCATCTCCTATCGGCAGACTTGGCCGGAACTGAATTTCTGTCAATGTAATGATAGTTTAGGACAATATAACTTTGGTTATAGGTGAACGCTTGCAGCAGGCGATGGCCGGGGTCGAAAGAGGAACAGGCGGCCCCATGACGGGACCGCCTGCTTTTACAGCCTGAGAAAGGGGAGGGGGGGATCTCAGGCTGCGGTTTTCTTGCAGGTGCTGATGCCGAGCAACGGGTAAAGCGGGCAGAAGCTGATCAAAGCGGTGGCCAGAGCCACTACGCCAAGCCAGGTCCATGGGGTGCCGATACCCATCACAGCCAGCACAATCAACGCCACGCCGGCTACGCCCCTCAAAATTCTATCGATACCGCCAACATTTGCTTTCATGTTTCCTCTCCTTGGAATGATGTCCCGGCCGGTATGTTTGCCGCCGAATATGCGTGGACTGTAATATAATAATCCATCGAATACCGTAACAAAGTCACATAATCGGCTAAGGAAAATTCCCTGTGTGCTTGCGGATTAGGCTTGCCGGGCAGCTGTTCCCTACACTTGATGCGCAGCCAGGGCTCGCAGTTCGGCAAGGTGCGGCAGGGCGACCACGCCGCGACCGAGGCCGACCAGTCCGCGCCGTTCGAAATCCTTCAGCAGGCGGCTGATCACCTCGCGTGCCGTGCCCAGCTCCGTGGCCAGTTGCTGGTGGGTCAGATGCAGTTCGCCGCTGCCGTTGTCCAGCTCCAGCAGGCGTCTGGCCAGCCGCACATCCATGCGACCGAAGGCCACATCCTCGATCAGTGCCATCAGGTCGGCGACGCGTTCGCTGATCATGGAAAGCACGAAGCGGCGGAATGAGGTATCGGCAAGCAGGGCGTCCAGCCGGTTCGGGGCGAGCAGCGCGAGTTCGGTCTCCTCTTCGGCCACGCCCTCGGCCGGATAGGCGCGTCCGCCGAGCAGGCAGGAGGTGGTCAGCATGCAGGTCTGCCCGTCCTCCACTCGATACAGCACGATCTCGCGTCCTTCCTGGTCCATCTTCTGCACGCGCACCGAGCCGCCCAGCACAAACACATAGCCCCGACAGACATCGCCATCGCGGAACAGCACCGTGCCGGCAGGCACCTTCATCGGCTGCAGGCCTTCCAGTTCATCGCGGACAGCGGCGGGCAGGCGCGTCAGGTCCGGAAATGCTTTGCTCAAAGCTCCCATGCGTGTTCCCCCTTTTTCATGCAGTTTCGAATGTGATATTGCGGATGCGTGCCAGCGAGCGATGGAACCTCTGCCATTGCCACTGTCTGCCCGGATCCCATTTGCGTCCGGGCGCCACATCCTGATGGCCAACGATGCGCTCTGCGGTGATCGATGGATAGCGCAGCATCAGCGCGCGGCACAGGCGCGCGGTCTCGCGGTATTGTTCTGATGTGAAGGCATGCGCTTCATCGCCCAGCATCTCGATGCCGATGGCAAAATCGTTGCAGTGCTCACGGCCTTCCCAGAGCGATTTTCCGGCATGCCAGGCACGCGCATCGGTCGGCACGAACTGCGTGATATGTCCGCTGCGGTCCACCACGAAGTGTGCGGAAACGCGAAGGCCTTCAAGGCTTTTGAATGAGGGGTGCGCCGAGGTGTCCAGTGTTCCGCTGAACAGCGCCTCGACATGCGTCATGCCGAATTCGCCGGGCGGCAGGCTGATGGCATGCAGCACGATCAGGTCAACACCTGTCCGCGCCGGGCGCGCATCCTGATGTGGCGATGCGATGAAGCGGATCGGGCGGGGCGCGGACATTGGCCAATGATGCGGGGCGGAGCTGCCGCTTGGCAAGGATAAAGGGGGGGCTAGTCTGGCGCCATGCAATGGTTGGCCGGTGATGCGGGGATACGCTTGACGGGGTTTTTCGGAATCCTGTTGCTGATGACGCTGCTGCAAGCGGCCTTTCCGCGCCGCAGGCCGGTGCAGGGCTACCGGCGATGGTCCGGCAACCTCGGCCTGGTGGTGCTGGATGCAGTGCTGGTCCGCTTGCTGCTGCCTGCCGGGGCCGTGGGTGTGGCTCTGTGGGCCGGGCAAGCCGGGTTCGGTCTGCTGAACCGCTTGCATGCCGATGCATGGATCGCCGTCGTTGTATCGCTGCTGTTGCTGGATCTGCTGGTGTATGTTCAGCATCGGGTGTTTCATGCCGTGCCGCTGCTGTGGCGGCTGCACCGGGTGCACCATGCCGATCAGGAGATCGATGTGAGCACGGGCCTGCGCTTCCATCCGCTGGAAATCCTGCTCTCCATGCTGATCAAGATGGCTGCGGTTGCGCTGCTCGGTGCGCCGGCTGCGGCGATGCTGGTGTTCGAGGTGATCCTCAACGGCATGGCGATGTTCAACCACAGCAATGTGCGCCTGCCGTTGCGGCTGGACGGTCTGCTGCGCAGGTTCGTGGTCACTCCGGATATGCATCGCGTGCATCATTCTGTACTGAATCAGGAAACCAACAGCAACTACGGCTTCAATCTGTCGCTGTGGGACCGGCTGTTCGGCAGTTATGTGGCTCAGCCCGAGAAGGGGCATGACGGCATGCGCATCGGCCTGCAGGAGTTCCAGTCCGGCAGACCGGACAGGCTCACAGAGTTGCTGCTCCTGCCGTTCGGGCGCAGGTAGGCAGCTACTCGCCTGCCACCGCTCCAGGTGTTGTAGCGCGCGCAAGTCGCGCTTAGTTTGCGCCGCATGACAAGTCAGCGTTCCCCCCTTCCTGCCATGCTTCTGCTGGCCTTATGCCTCGCCGGCTGCGCCACCGCCCAGCAGCAACAGGCCGCCACCATCGGCGGTATTCAGGGGGCGGCGGTCGGGGCGGCAGCCGGCTCGATCAACCACAACAGCGTTGAAGGAGCCATTGTCGGCGGCATCATCGGTGCCACCAGCGCCGCGATCTTGAACCAGCCACAGGCAACCACACAGCCATTCAATATGCAGCAGCAGGACCCATCAGAGGAATAAGCCCCCCTGCGGAGTGCTTACAGGGTTTTCAGATAGGCGATCAGATCGGCCTGTTGGGCGGGATCGCAGATGCGCTGGTTAGGCATCTTGGTGTTGGCCGTTGCATCGTCGGTAAAATTGCGTGCGGCATCCGCTGAATTGCATACCCATGCAGCCAGATGCGATGCATCCCAGCGCCATGCCTTGCCCGGCTGGATGAATCCGGCGAACTTGTAATTGAAGCCGGGAACAGTACCGGCCACCCGGTTGAACACCCCGCCCAGACCCGGCCCGACCTTGCCCTTGCCGTCGAAATAGTGGCAGGTGGCGCACTTGCGGGCGATATTCTGGCCCTTTGCGGCATCACCCGGCACAGCTGAAGCAGGCCCGGATGCGGCAACTGCCAAAGCGGCAGGCTTTTCCGCGACTGCCGGAAGCGTCACAGCCGGTTTGGAAACAGACGGCGCAGGCGCGGCCGGTGAAGCTGCCACAGCCCTGGCAGGCTCAGTCACGACCGGCTTCTCCACCGGCTGCGCGGGTACCCTGGCGGCAGCCGATGCCGCGGCCAGACTTTCCGACATCTGCTTCGCCATCGCCGCAGTCTGCTGCGCAGCCACAGCGGCACGTTCGGCAGCCTGCGTCACGCCTTGCGTGGCAGCGGCAATATGTTCCGAGGCCTGTGAAGCTGCCTGCACAACCGCATCGGCTGACACTGACTCAGCAGGAGCCGCGACAGGGGCGGCAGGCTGTGCGACAGGGGCCGCCGCCTGTGGCACCTCGTTCGCCTGACATCCGGCAAGTATCAGCAGCAGTCCGGCAATAGCGCTCAATGGCAGGTTCGATCGTTTCATGGTCTTCTCCTCGGGTGTTTTGCACAGGATAGCAAATCAGGCCGGCATGCGAAGCGTAAAATATCACCCGGTCGGCGCACTCAGCTTCCGGCCCGATTCTTGCTCGATATGCCCAGAGGAACATTGCAACAGGAGGAAGCCATGGCCCGGTCACAATACCATCACAACTACCGTACGGTGAATCTCACCCTGCCGATCATCGGCATGATTCTGGCCTTTATCGCCGCTGCAGCCTTGATCTCCTGAGTTCGGACGTCATGGGCGCCGGCCCCTGAACAACTGTACCAGCCAGATACTTCCCGCCAGCAGCATCAGCGAGGAGAGCAGCATGCCCATGGTCAGATGCGCGAACAGAAAGCCGAGTTGCACATCCGGCTCGCGGAACTGCTCGCAGAAGATGCGCGCCAGCGCATAGCCGACAAGGAACACGGCGACCCGCGCCCCCGCCGGCCAGTCGAAGCGGCGGGTGAACCAGAGCAGTGCAAAAAGCGCGATGCCTTCAAGGCCGAGTTCGTAGAGCTGACTGGGATGGCGCGGCAGATCGCCTGCATAGGGAAACACCATGCCCCAGGGTACATCGGTCACCCGTCCCCATAGTTCCCCGTTGATGAAATTGCCCAGTCGCCCGAAGGCCAGCCCCAGCGGGGCCACGGTGAAGATGCGGTCGGCCAGCAGCAGAAAGGGCAGTCGGTATTTTTTGCAGTACAGCCAGCCGGCGACGACGGGGCCCAGCATACCGCCGTGGAACGACATCCCGCCCTGCCAGATATAAAACACCTCGATCGGATGCTGGAGATAATGCGCGCCGTTGTAGAACAGCACATAGGCCAGCCTGCCGCCCAGCACCACACCGAGGATCAGCCAGCTGAACAGGCCCTCGAAGGCCTCCGCCGGAACCACTGTCCCCCATTCACCTTTCGCCTGCATCTGGCGACGGGCCAGTTGATAGATGGTGAGAAAGCCGAACACATACATCAGGCCGTACCAGTGCACAGCCAGCGGGCCCAGTTGCAGGGCCACCGGATCGATCTGCGGCCAGTGCAGCATCACATCACCATCCATAGCAGCAGGCCGCCGAAGGCGATGCGGTAGATGCCGAAGGCATTGAAAGTGAAGCGCTGCAGGAAGCTGATGAACAGGCGCATCACCAGCCATGCGGAGATGAAGGCCACGGCGAAGCCGACCAGCAGCGGCAGCAGCTGCGCGCCGGCGAAATCATGGTAATGCTTCAACAGGTCGAAGCCGCTGGCCGCCAGCATCACGGGCATTGCCAGCAGGAAGGAGAACTCCGCACTGGCCTTGCGATCCAGCCCGACCAGCAGCGCGCCGATGATGGATGCCCCGGCGCGGCTGGTGCCCGGAATCAGCGCGAAGATCTGCGCAAAGCCGATCCACGCCGCCTGCTTATAGCTCAGGTCCTCGACCTGCTTCACCGGATAGTCGCGGCCCTTGTGCAACCATTCCACCAGCAGAAAGATGATGCCGCCGAGGATGAACATCACCGCCACGATCTCCACGGTGAACATCGCCTTGATCTGCTTGTGCAGCAGGAAGCCCACGGCACCGATGGGGATGAAGGCCAGCACCACCTTCTTCCACAGCTCGAGATATTGCAGGCTGAACTTCTCGCGGTAGCTGGCCACCACGGCAAGGATGGCGGCCAGCTGGATGATGACCTCGAAGGCCTTGTTGTCATCGGTCTGCGCAACTCCCAGCCACTGACTGGCAACGATCATGTGACCGGTGGAGGAGATCGGCAGGAACTCCGTCACCCCTTCGATCACCGCCAGTATGATTGCCTGCAATACGTCCATGCCATCTTCCTTTCGTCCGAAATATACGTCGCGGGCACTCTACGTAATGTAATTGCCAAACGACACTGCTAGCGTTTTCGGCATTCATCATCCGCTGCCCGGAGGCATGCATGTTCAAGCGACTGCTCACATTCTTCGACACCCTGCGCCGCACGCTCGGCGCGCTGTTCATGATCGCCATCATCGGTGTGCTGGGGGCTACCCTGCTCTCCAGTCGGCCGACGCTGCCGGATAGCGCGCTGCTGGTGCTCGATCCGGCGGGCGACATCGTCGAGGAACTGGAACTGGCCGACACCTTCCCGCCTGATTTCTCCGCCGCCGGTCAGTCCCGGCTGGAGGATATCGTGCAGGTGCTGCGCGCTGCGAAGGATGACAAACGCATCATCGGCCTGCTGCTCGATCTGCGCGATATGGATCAGGCCTCGCTGCCTGCCCTGCAGACCCTGGGTCGCGAGATCGATGCCTTCCGCGAAAGCGGCAAGCATGTCTCGGCCTACGCCGACAATTATACGCAGACGCAATACCTGCTCTCGGCGCATGCCGACGAACTGTGGCTGCATCCGATGGGTATGGTGCTGCTCACCGGCCTGTCCAGTTACCGCAACTACTTTGCCGATGCGCTGGAACGCATGCATGTGGGCATCCATCTGTTCCGCGCCGGTAGCTATAAATCCGCCGCCGAACCGCTGGTGCGCAACGATATGTCGGCCGCCGCACGCGAAGAGACACAGGCCGTGCTGGATCAGTTGTGGGCTGCCTTCAAGCAGGATATCGCCGATGCACGCAAGCTTGAGCCGCAGGCGCTGCAAACCATGCTGGACGATCCGAAGGCAGCCATTGCGCAGTATGCCGGTAATCCGGCGGCCCTCGCGCTGGGCATGCATCTGGTGGATCGCATCGGCACGCGTGGCGAATGGTTGCTGTCCGGCGAGCGCACCGATGCCGATCAGATCGGCTTCAAACAATACCTGAACAGCCTGCCGTCCGGTGATAGCGAGGGTAGCGGGGCAAAGGTCGGCATCCTGACCGCCAGCGGCATGATCACCGATGGCGAACTCTCCGCAGGCGGCTTGAACGGCGAGGACTTCGCCGGGCTGGTGGACATGGCCATCGAGGATGCATCCATCAAGGCCGTGGTGCTGCGCATCGACAGCCCCGGCGGCAGTGTGCAGGCCTCGGAAACCATGCGCCGCGCCCTTGCGCGTCTGAAGGAGAACAACAAGCCGCTGGTCGTTTCGATGGGCGGCATGGCCGCCTCCGGCGGCTACTGGATCGCCGCCGAGGCCGATGAGATATGGACTGCTCCGACCACCCTGACCGGCTCTATCGGCGTGTTCGGGGTGTTCCCGAATGTGTCCGGGGGACTGGAAAGCCTCGGTGTGCACAGCGATGGCGTGGGCACCACTGCCGTGGCCGGCGGGATGCGTCCGGACAGGCCGCTGCCGCAGGCTGTGGCCGATGTGTTGCAGGCCGGTGTGGATCATGTGTACACCGCATTCACCGGTATCGTGGCCAGAGGGCGCAATATGCCGGCTGAGAAGGTCGCGCAGCTGGCCGAAGGGCGGGTGTGGACGGGGGCCGATGCGGTGCGCCTCGGGCTCGCCGATCAGCTTGGCGATCTGCACGAAGCAGTATCGGCTGCGGCCAAACGCGCCGGCCTTGAAGACGATTACGGCATCCGGCATGTGCGTGTGAAACCGACCCTGCGCGAACGCCTGATGCAGCAATTCATGGGCGAGGCTCAGGCCATGGTGCGATCCTCAAGCCTTGTGCAGATCGCCGCGATGAATCCCGGCCTGCAAAGTGCCGCGAACTGGCTTCGCATCCTGCAATCCCAGGGCGGCATCTACGCCCTGAGCGAATTCTCGCCGCGCTGAGGAAAGGCATGTCACCGCAGAGGGCACAGAGAAAGACATTTCACGACGACGGACATCGGGTGAATGCCCTGGCCCGGTTTACTGCATCTGCATCATCACGGGGATGTCGATCTTGCGGCTGTTCAAAATGCTGATCTGGCGGGCGACTTCTCCGGCCAGATCACGGTAGGCGGCGGCCTGCGGGGAGTCGGGGAAGGCTGCGACGATCGGCGTGCCGTTATCCGAATTCTCGCGGATCCTGATATCCAGCGGGATCTCGGCCAGCACGCGGGTGTCGTTCTCTCCGGCGAGGCGGGCGGCTCCACCCTGCGCGAACACATGGCTCTCGCCGCCGCAGTGCGGGCAGACGAAGACGCTCATATTCTCCACGATGCCGAGCACCGGGATATTCACCTTGCGGAACATGGCGATGCCCTTGCGCGCATCGGCCAGCGCGATGTCCTGCGGGGTGGTGACGATCACCGAGCCGCTCACCGGAACGGTCTGCGACAGGGTCAATTGTGCATCGCCAGTGCCCGGCGGCATATCGATGACCAGATAATCCAGCTCTCCCCAGGCCACGTCGTTGAGCAGCTGGGTGAGCGCACCGGCCACCATCGGGCCGCGCCATACCACGGCCTGCTCAGATGGAACCATGAAGCCGATGGAGATGGTGGTCACGCCGAAGTTGCTCAGCGGTACGATGGTTTTGCCGTCCAGCCCCGGCTTGCGGCCTTCCAGCCCCATCATGCGCGGGATGGACGGGCCGTAGATATCGGCATCCAGCAGGCCAACACGCGCGCCGGTCTGCGCCAGTGCCACGGCCAGATTCACCGCGGTGGTGGACTTGCCCACACCGCCCTTGCCGGAGGCCACGGCGATGATGTTCCTGATGCCGGGCAGCGCCTTGCTGCCGGGATGCGCGTTGCTCTTCACATGGGAGGTCATGTTCACTTGCACACTGCTCACGCCGTCGAGTGCTTCGACCGCATCGCTCGCCTGCCGGCGGAATTCCTCTTTCACCGGGCATGCCGGGGTGGTCAGCTCAATGGTGAAGCCGACACGTCCACCCTCGATGCTCACATCCTTCACAAAGCCCAGCGACACGATGTCCTTTTTAAAATCCGGGTCGATGATGCTGCTCAGTGCTTTAAGTACCTGTTGTTCGGTTACGACGGACATATTGCCTCCTGTGAAAGGCGCGTAACGCTCAATACCCCAGTGTTTTTGTCAAGTTTGTCCGCAATAAGGGCGTCAGGGTGCTTGTGGCGTAAATCCTCAATGAAAAAGCAGTATACCGTACGGGGAGGGCTGCCTATACTTCGGCGATGTCCGAATTCGCGCTGATCATGCTGTCCGCTGTTCTGGTGAACAATTTCGTGCTCACCAAATTCCTCGGCATCTGCCCCTTCCTTGGTGTTTCCGGCAAGCTGGAGACGGCCATCGGCATGTCGCTGGCGGTGTTGTTCGTGATGACGCTGGCCTCCACGGCTTCGTGGCTGGTGCAGGAATTCATCCTGATCCCGTTCGATCTGATGTACCTGCAGACGATTTTCTTCATCCTGATCATCGCGGTGCTGGTGCAGTTCATCGAGATGCTGATCCACAAGTCCAGCCCGGTGCTGTATCAGGCGCTGGGCATCTTCCTGCCGCTGATCACCACCAATTGCGCGGTGCTTGGCGTGGCGCTGCTCAACGTGCAGCAGGAACAGACCTTCATGACTTCCGCCCTTTACGGTTTCGGCTCGGCGCTCGGTTTCGCGCTGGTGCTGCTGCTGTTCGCGGGTCTGCGCGAGCGTATCGACAAGGCGCCGGTGCCGGAGGCCTTCAAGGGCTCGGCCGTGTCGCTGATCACCGCTGGCCTGATGAGCCTTGCCTTCATGGGATTCTCCGGGCTGGTGAAAGTCTGAATTCACTGCCGTTTAACATGATACCTGCTGTGATACACGTATGAATATCCTGATGGCTGTGTTGCTGCTGGGCGGTCTGGCGCTGGCTGCCGGCATCGTGCTGGCGGTTGCCTCGCGCGTGTTCCATGTCGAGGGCGACCCGATGATGGAGCGCATCGATGCGGTGCTGCCGCAGACGCAGTGTGGCCAGTGCGGTTATCCCGGTTGCAAGCCCTATGCCACGGCTGTGGCAAGCGGCGAGGCCGATGTGAACAAGTGCGTGCCGGGCGGCGAGCGTGCCATGCTGGCCATCGCCGATCTGATGGGCGTGCCGCCGAAAGAGGTCGAGGAAGAGGCCGCTCCCCCGATGCTGGCCTACATCCGCGAGGACGAATGCATCGGCTGCACCTTGTGTATCAAGGCCTGTCCGGTGGATGCCATCATCGGCGCGCCGAAGCAGTACCACACCGTTGTGGAAAGTCATTGCACAGGCTGCACGCTGTGTGTGGAGCCCTGCCCGGTGGATTGCATCGATATGCTGAGCAAGCCCGAGGTGCTGGAAGAATGGACATGGTCGGCGCCGGGAAAAGCGTCGCTGGTCAAGCTTGAAGGAGATTCGGATGCCCGGGTTGCTTGAACGACTTGGCGGCCTGTTCGGAGGCGGAGTGGATCTGCGTTCACTGATCAGCCCCGGCGGCTTTCCCGGCGGGGTGCATCCTGCACAGATGAAGATCACGGCAGCTTCCCCGATCGTGCAATCACCCTTGCCGCCGCAGCTGATCCTGCCGTTGAAACAGCATATCGGACAGATCTGCATCCCCATCGTCGAGGTCGGCGATCATGTGCTGCGGGGCCAGAAGGTGGCCAGATCCCAGGGTTATGTGTCCGCCCCCGTGCATGCGCCCACCTCCGGCACCGTGCTGGCCATCGAGGAGCATGCCGTGCCGCACCCTTCGGGTATGGGACGGCAGTGCATGATTATCGAGCCGGACGGGCTGGATGAAGCCGATCAGAGCATGCCTTCGCTGTGCGACTATCTCGACGAGGACCCGGCGATCATCCGTGAGCGCATCCGGTTGAGCGGTATCGTCGGGCTCGGCGGGGCGGTGTTCCCGACCTTCATCAAGATGCTGCGCGATCAGCGCCATCCGATCGAAACGGTGATTCTCAACGGTGTGGAGTGCGAACCCTTCCTGACCTGCGATCACCGCGTGATGCTGGAGCATGGCGATAGCGTGGTGCGCGGCCTGAATGTCATCATGCATGCGGTGGCGGCCAAGGGCGGCATCATCGCCATCGAGGACAACAAGCCCGATGCCGTGGATGCCATGCGCGAGGCCATTGCCCGGGCAGGCTTCGAAGCGAATATCGAGGTGCGGGTGCTGCCGACGCGCTATCCGCAGGGCGGCGAGAAGCAGTTGATCCAGGCGGTGACCGGCAGGCAGGTGCCGGCTGGCAAGCTGCCGCTGCATATCGGCGTGATCTGTCAGAATGTGGGCACAGCCAAAGCCATCCACGATGCCGTGTGCATGGGTAAACCGCTGACCGAGCGCGTGGTGACCATCAGCGGCGATGCGGTGCCGCATCCGGCCAATATCTGCGCACGCATCGGCACCCCGATGCCCTTCCTGCTGGCGCAGTGCGGGCTGCGGGATCTAAGCGGCGTGCGCCTGATCCACGGCGGGCCGATGATGGGCGAGCGCCTGCCGCGCATGAACGTGCCGATGGTGAAATCGACCAATGGAATCCTCGCCATGCGGGCGGAGAGCCTGTACAGCGAAAACGCTCAGGAAGAGCCGTGCATCCGCTGCGGGCATTGCGTCGAGGTGTGTCCGGTGGGGCTGGTGCCCAATGAACTGGCCTGGCATTGCAGAAACGATCAGTTCGATCGAGGTCAGGAGTACGATCTGTTCGATTGTATCGAATGCGGTTGCTGCAGCTATGTCTGCCCCTCGCATATCCCGCTGGTACACTACTTCCGTTATGCCAAGGGGCAGGTGGCGCATATCGAGAAGGAGCGCGCCTTCGCAGAGCTTTCCAAGGCCAGAAGCGAGGCGCGCGACAACCGTCTGGCGCGCGAACAGGCGGAGCGCGCGGCACGCCGCTCGAAGGTTCGCAAGTCAGGGGCGGCAGAGGCTGCTGCGGATGCGTCGGACGACACTGAAGCCGGAACATCCGGGGCTGAGAGCGGGGAGAAGGCATCATGAGTCTGTTGATCAGTTCACCGCATGCGCACGGCGGCGATTCGATTCGCGCCAATATGCTGTCGGTGATTATCGCCCTGCTGCCGGCCAGTGCCGTGGCCGTTTATCTGTTCGGCTGGTTGGCGCTGTTCCTGATGATGCTGTGCATCGCCGGTTGTATGGCCAGCGAATGGGGCTGCCTGAAGCTGATGGGCAGGCCTTCCCGTATCGGCGATGGTTCCGCAGCACTCACCGGCTTGCTGCTGGCCCTCACCCTGCCAGCGGCGGTGCCGTGGTGGATGGCGCTGACCGGTTGTGTGGTGGCCATCGTGCTGGCCAAGCAGGTGTATGGCGGTCTGGGGCATAATCCGTTCAACCCGGCACTGGCCGCGCGCGTGGTGCTGCTGATCTCCTTCCCGCTGAACATGACGGCATGGCTGGTGCCGATGCATGCGCCGATGTTCGCCGCATCCCTGCCGCTGAATCTTTATGATTTCAGCCAGTGCTGGCAGTTGTTCTGGTTCGGTCCGGAGGCGCTCGGCAAGGGGCTGGATGCGCTGACCATGGCAAGTCCGCTGGGGCATGTGAAAACCGAATGGAGTCGCGGTGTCGGTGCCATCGAGGCGCTGCGCAACTACGACTACAGCTATCTGGATGCATTCCTGGGAAGAGAGGCGGGCAGCCTCGGCGAGACCAGTGCGCTGGCCCTGCTGCTGGGCGGTATGTATCTGATGGCGCGGCATACCATCAGCTGGCATATCCCTGTGAGCTTCATCGTCAGCGTGTATATGCTGGCGACGGTGTTCAATGCGGTGAACCCGGAGCATTTCGCGCCGCCGCTGTTCCATGTGCTGGCCGGCGGACTGATGCTCGGTGCCTTCTACATGGCGACCGATCCGGTGAGTTCTCCGGTGACGCCGCGCGGCCAGATCGTGTTCGGTATCGGCTGCGGTATTATTACATGGAGCATCCGCACCTACGGAGGCTACCCCGAGGGTGTGATGTTCTCCATCCTGCTGATGAACTGCGCGGTGCCGCTGATCGACCACTATTTCCGCCCGCGCGTGTACGGCAAATAGGCGTTTGAATTCATGAGCGATCCCGACAAGAAGGTGTTCGGCATCAGCCGCGATATGCTGATGATGGTGGTGGCGCTGACGCTGGTGACGGCGATCTCGGCGGCCCTGCTGGGCCTGACCGATCAGGTGACACGCGAGCCGATCAGGCAGGCGCAGCGCGCGGCCCTGATGGCCAATCTCGAACAGGTGATGCCGGCGCATGCTAATGTGCCGATCGACGATGTGATCGCCACATTCGACGGGGTCAGCGTGTATCTGGCGCGCGATGCGGCGGGTGCGCTTGAATCCTTCGCCTGGGAAGTGGTGGCACCGGACGGGTATTCTGGCTCAATACGCATTCTGATCGGTGTATTGCCGGATGGTTCGCTGCACGCGGTGCGCGTCACCGACCACAGGGAAACCCCGGGGCTGGGCGATGGCATCGTGCAGAATTATGCATGGATCGATTTTTTTATCGGCAAGACTCTTGCGAACTTGCGCTGGGCGGTGAAGAAGGATGGCGGTGATTTCGACCAGTTCACCGGCGCGACCATCACGCCGCGTGCCGTGGTCAAGGCTGTGCACAAGGGTCTGCAGTGGTTCGCCGCCAACCGCGAAGGGCTGCTTGCCATGGCGGAGGGAAAGTAGACCATGGCGGGCATGAACGATACACAACTGAGCAAGGGCGAGATCCTTGCCGACGGTTTCTGGCATAATAATACCATCTTCGCGCAGCTGCTCGGCATGTGCCCGCTGCTGGGCGTGACCACCAGTGCCGTCAATGGCTTCTGGATGGGGGCGGCGACCGTGCTGGTGTTGCTCGGCTCGAATATCGTGGTGTCGATGATCCGTGGTTTCGTGCCGCGCGATGTGCGCATTCCCGCCTACATCACGGTGATCGCCGCCTTCGTGACGGTGGTCGGGCTGGCCATGAATGCATGGATGCATGAGATGTATCTGATTCTGGGTCTGTTCATTCCATTGATCGTGGTGAACTGTGCCATTCTGGGTCGCGCCGAGGCCTTCGCCAGCAAGAACGGCCTGATGGACTCGATCGTGGATGCCGTGGCCGTGGGCCTGGGTTTCACCTTCGCGCTGATGCTGCTGGGCAGCGTGCGGGAGATATTCGGCTATGGCGCATGGTTCGGTTATCCGGTGCTGGGAGCGGATTACCCCGACTTCCTGATGTTCATCCTGCCGCCGGGAGCTTTTATCGCGCTGGGCTTCATCCTTGCCGGCGTGAATATCATCAACCGCAGACTTGCCGGTCGCGCCAGCAATCCCGCACCCGCCTGCACAGCTTCCGCCCATGCGGCAGTGGAACAGGTCAACAGCTAGGAGCGACATCCGGCTTGCGTCTGCAGTGCGCGGTCAAACAACCCTGCTTTTACTTTGCGTAACTTTGCGTACTCTGCGCTAAGTGTCTTTGACCTTATTCGTGTGCAGGAGATGCAAATGCCGTATCTGAGTGTGCAGACCAATGTGCGGGTGGACGATCAGGCCGGTTTCATCAGCCGGCTGTCGCAGCAAACCGCTGCAATGCTCGGGAAGCCTGAATCCTATGTTATGGTGCATCTTGATGCAGGAGTCGCGCTTAGCTTTGCCGGCAGTGCTGCACCGGCGGCCTATGTGCAACTGAAGAGCCTCGGGCTTCCTGAAAAGCAGACGGCAGACTATTCCGCCCGCCTTTGTAGTGTGCTGCAGGCCGAACTCGGTGTCGATGCGGCGCGCATCTATATCGAATTTTCCGCCCCGCAGCGGCATATGTGGGGCTGGGACAGCGGTACGTTCTAGGTGTCTGTTTGAGCGCCGATCAGCCGACCATCGCCAATAGCGCGGGCATCCGCGCGCTTTTCTCCAATGCTCCCTATCTGATCGCCTGTGAGTCGGGCCTGCTGCTGGTGTTGTTCTGGCTGCTGCGCGATAGCCCGATGGGGAGAATTGAAAGCGGTTGGCTAGCTGGCTGGGGCTTGAGTGCCCTGATCCGTATCTGGCCCCTGATGACCGCACGACACAGCGATGAGGCGGGTATTGCACAGCAGGTTCGTGTCTATGTGGCCGGAGCCATGCTCGCCGGTGTGATGTGGGGTGTGCTTGGCTGGTTGATGCCCGGCACAGCCGACCTGCAGCAGCATGTATTGGTGTTGATGAGTATCTGCGCCATCGCCGTGGTCGGGGTGGCCGCCCAGCTGACCTGGCCGCCGGCCTGGCTTGCATGGGCGATCCCGGCCGTCGCCATTCTGGCCGATCGATTGCTCGGTGAGGGGGGGCTATACACTGTCATTGCCGTGCTGATGGGTCTGGCATTGTTGCTGTGCGCCGGATTCGTGGTGCGTCAGGGCAGGCTGGCCGGGGCACAGATGGTGGCTGACGGGGAGACCGGCGATCTGCTGCGCGATATGCAGCAGAAGACACAGAAGGCGGAGGATGCCAGTCGGGAGAAATCACGTTTTCTGGCTGCGGCGAGTCATGATCTCAGACAGCCGGTGCATACCCTGAATCTGCTGGTCGGTTCGCTGGAAACACGTTCGCATGATGCGGACACACAGCAGATCGTTGAAAAAATGCGCGAGGTGCTGACCGGGCTGGATGGGCTGTTCAGTTCACTGCTCGATCTTTCCAGGCTCGATGCCGAGGTGATGCGACCGGAAATGCAGGTGTTCTCACTGCGCAGCATGTTCGCCGGCCTGCACAACGAGTTTGCCGGAAGTGCCCACAAACAGGGTCTGAGCCTGTCCTTCGATATGCAGGATCTGTATGTGTACAGCGATCCGGCCAGCTTCTGGCGGGTGTTGTCCAACCTCATCTCCAATGCCATCCGCTACACCCGTGAAGGCGGCATCCGGGTGCGCTGCTATCCGGTTGAAGGGCGGGTGCGCATCGCTGTGCAGGATACCGGTATCGGAATCGCCGAGCAGGATCTGCCGCATATCTTCGACGAATTCCATCAGGTGGCCAACGAGGAGCGTGACCGGAGCAAGGGGCTGGGGCTGGGGCTGGCCATCGTGCGCAAGACCTGCGCGATGCTCGGCTGCACGGTGCAGGTGGTGTCCACGCCCGGCAAGGGTTCAATATTCAGTGTTCTGGTTCCGCGGGCCGCGGCTCCAGCGGTGGATGAGCCCAGGCAGGGTGCGGGCGAACCACTGCAAGCTCTCGGGGTGCGTGCCGGAGGGGTATCGCTTGCCGGGTTGCGGGTGCTGGTAATCGATGATGAAAGGGATGTGCGTGACAGCATGCGCATGCTGCTTGAGCAGTGGGAGTGTGTCGTCATGCTGGCTGAATCGGGTAAGGAAGTGGTAAGCAGGCTGAAAGACGGGGAGCCTGTGCCGGAGTTGATCGTTGCTGATTACCGTTTGCGTGAGCGCGAAACGGGTGCGGATGCCATTGCAGCTGTGCGACGGGAAACCGGCCGCACCATCCCTGCCATGATACTCACCGGAGATACGGCTCCCGAGCGTATCCGCGAGGCCCGTGATGCCGGTTGTCCGCTATTGCATAAGCCGGTCCAGCCGGGGCGTTTGCTTGCGCTTATGCGGCATTGCTTGAGAGATCAGTGAGCTACATGGATTGTTTTTGATTCATCTGTCCGGTGATGTGCAGGGGAGCAAGCGCAACTGTAATGACTTTTTAATCCGTGCGCCGCACTCTTGCGCACGTATTGTTATATTCACGATTGAAATTTACTTGCAAAATCAGTAACATTCGCTTATAAGTTCAGGTGAAGTCTTCGTATGGGAGGCTGTGGCGTGTGATTGTTGTCACCTGCTACCCGTGTCCTGGAGCTTACGTTTCGCTGGTGTTTGCCTGTTCAGTGATGGGTTGGGTTGATGCGCGGTGTGGCTGAACCAGGGACGGACAGGTTTGAGTTTTCGTGTTTTGGACCGATATGTGTATGATGGCGCGTTTTGAAATTTGACTGGAGAGTGAGAGACCTGACGTGATGATGACTCGGCTTCTGGCCTGCACTTTGTTGCTTCTTTCGGCATGCTCCATGCGGCCGGAACCGGTCGCTGTTGCCGAGCAGAAGCAGATCCTCGAGCAGGATCGTCAGGCGATTTTCGCCGGTCAAGCGCCGATTACCAAGAAGCTCGACATCTATGAAGCGATGGCGCGTGCCCTGAAATACAACGTTGATTATCGCACCAAGCTGTTCGAAAAGCAGGTGGCGCTCGGTCAGTACGACCTTTCCAAGTATAAATTCCTGCCGGCTTTCAATGTCGGCGCAGGCATTAATTATCGTTCCAACCTTTCGATCTCTGACAGTCTGGATACAACGACCAATACCCGCGTGAATTTCAACAGCACTGCCTCGGATCGGACCATCCGTACATCGGATGTGCGCATGATCTGGAATCTGCTGGATTTCGGCATCACCTACTATCAGGTGAAGCAGGAGGGCAACAAGGCTTTGATGGCTGACGAGGCCCGCCGCAAGGTGGTCAGCCAGCTGTTGCGCGATGTGCGCTCGGTCTACTGGCGCGCTGCGATCGCCCAGATGATGCAGCCGGAGATCGAACGTATTCTCGGCGAGGCAAGGGCTGCGCTCGAATCCTCTTCCCAGGCGCAGAGCAGAGGGCTGGCTTCACCCATCAAGTCTCTCGAATACAGCAAGGCACTGCTCAAGCTGATTGACACGCTGGAGAATCTTTTCAATCAGATGGAGACCGCCAAGACACAATTGGCCTCGTTGATCAACGAACCTCTGGACAAGGATTTTGAGCTGGATATCCCGGCGGAATTGCCGATGGATGTTGCACATGTACCGTTCTGCCTGCCCAAGATGGAAGAGCTGGCGCTACTCAATAAGCCGGAGATCCGCGAGGAGATCTACCGCAAGCGCATTAGCGTGGATGAAACCCGCAAGGCGACATTGCGCATGCTGCCGGGTCTCGAATTGAGCGGTGGCGATAACTACAGCAGCAATTCCTACCTGCACAACAAAGTCTGGGCAGCCGCCGGCGCTCAGGTGACCTGGAATATCTTTAACATCCTTTCCGGTCCTGTTGCGATCAAGGTGTCGAAGGCCAATGAGTCGGTGGACGACCAGCGGCGTATGGCTGTACAGATGGCCCTGTTAACCAAGGTGCGCCTTGCTTACCGCGACTATCTGCATCGCAGCTATCAGTTGGGACGTGCCGAGCGTCTGAATTCTCTGGAAAGCGAGTTGACCGGCTATATCCGCAATGCCGCTCAGAAGCAGGCGAAGAGCAAGCTGGAGCTTATTCAGGCTGAAGTCAGTGCCATGAGCGCTAAGCTGAACCGTGACAATTCGTATGCGGCGGTGCAGGAATCGCTGGGTTATGTGTATGACAGTATGGGAGTCGATCCTCTCGATGGCAGTCTGGACAAAACCGAATTGAGTGATGTCAGCAGCCATTTGGCTACCAATCTGGGCACATGGACGAAGGCCGAACAGGCTCCGTTCGACTGGGCTTGTTATGCACCTGAACGCGAGGACCAGGCCTACGATCCGGCCAACTTCCGGATTCCGCAAAAGAAGCTGCAGCAGGTTGTCAGCGAGGCGCAGGATTCGGTGAAGAATCTGCCTCAGGATAGCGATGCCATGGCCGAGAGGATCGCTGAAATCGTGATGCAGCGATTGAACGGACAGGTGCCCGAAAAGGTTCAGGAATCACCGGCGGTAGATCCTTCTCCCGCCCGACGGGATGCCACGCAGTCGGCCGGCTCGATGCTTGCCATGCGCAAATTCGAGACTGTGCATTTCGATCAGGCCCCTACCGGAATCACGCCGCAGTCGGCGGCAACGCTGGACCGGGCGGTTGATTTCCTGCGCAAGAATCCCAATTTGATGATCCAGGCTGTCGGATTCAGCGACAATGCCAGCGGACCGGAAGCAAGTCAGAAGGCGTCGGTGCAGCGTGCGCAGGCCGTGTACCGCTATCTGGTCGACAGTGGTGTGGATCGCAAGCGGATCGTGATTCTGGCATCAGGCCCTTCGATGCCGCTGGCTTCGAACGATACCCCGGAAGGGCGGGTGCAGAACCGGCGCGTCGAGCTGTATGTGTTCGCCATGGACAGCCGTCGCGCAGGACTTTGATAACCGGAACTGATCTCCGGTTCCTCAGGTGAACTTCTGTTAAACCAGCCCCATTTCCTGAGCTTTGAGTAGCGCCTGAGTCCGGCTGGTGATACCGAGCTTTTTATAGATGCTGTGGATGTGCTGCTTGACCGTTCCCTCGGAGATGCCGAGTTCAAAGGCGATGGACTTGTTGGCATGTCCCTTTGCAAGCAGGCCGAGGATATTCTTCTGGTGGTCGCTCAGATCACTCTTTTCCTGCACTCGCGGACGCATCAGCAGGTTCGGCGGCAGAAAGATGCCCCCGTCCAGTATCATCAGAATGGCATGCCGCATCACTTCACAGGAGGTGGATTTGGGAATGAACCCGGCAGCACCCGATGCGATGGCCTCCTGAACGACATCGGCCTCCTCACAGGATGACATCATAACAACCGGCGTAGAAGGCGCAGACGCGCAGATAGTTCTGAGTCCGTTCATACCTTCCATGCCGGGCATCTTCAGATCCATCAGGATCATGTCGATATCCGGCTGCTGCCCGATGATGGTCAGGGCCTGCTGCACATCGGCCGCTTCGGACACCCGGATATCATCTGCATCACCGGACAGCGCATCGTTCAAGAGGCGAACCATGCCGCCGCGGAAGAGAGCGTGATCATCAGCAATCAGTATATGCATGCGCTTGACTATAACTTTGGTTATAGCCTGACTCAACTAACATTACATTGACACTGTTGCGGTTATTACCAAACCTTTGGATGGTAGAAATTCCATGTTCTTTTTGCATGCTGTGAAGCTGCAGAGGGGGCCAGAGAGGAAGGATTCATGGCATTTAACTTTGGCAGGTTCGGCGGCAAATACAAGGATAAGTCAGCAGAGGGCGATGCAATTATCGTCAATGCCGGACAGTTGGATTCAGAGGCCGGGTTCCATAATGAACGCAAACATTCCCGTCTGGACTCCATGCTGGCTCTCGAGCCACGCATCCTGCTTGATGCTGCTCTTGCTGATACGGTCGCCAAGGTTGCCGATGCAGTAGCCTCGCACGGGGTTGTAGAGCACTCGACGTTCAAGCCGCAAAGCGATGTCAATGATGCCATGTCTGCGATGGCACCGGTGCTGCGTGATCAGGTGCGCCGCGAGGTGATTTTTGTCGATGCGGGTGCCGCGAATATCGAGGCCCTGCTCGGCAAGGCTACTCCAGAGCGTCAGGTGGTGGTGCTTGATGCCGGCTCCGACGGCGTGCAGCAGATGACCGATGCGCTGCAGAAGATGGGGCGTGTGGATGCGATCCATATCTTCTCTCATGGAGGTTCAGGGCGTATCCAGTTAGGCAATGGCGAGCTTTCTATTGATAACATTCAAAACTACCGGGAGCAGTTGCAGGCATGGGCATCGCACATGACCAATGCTGCCGACATCCTGATCTTCGGCTGCGATGTGGCCGAGGGTGCCAAAGGTGCGGATTTCTTGCGCATCCTTGCCGAATTGACGCAGGCCGATGTGGCTGCATCCACCGACCTGACCGGTGCTGCGGATCAGGGTGGCGACTGGGTGCTGGAGAAGGTTGTCGGGCGCATTGAAACAGACATCGCACTTACCGTGCATGGTCGTGAGTCATACAAAGAAACACTCGCTGTTACCCATCCGACAGATACCACAGGCGCTCTAAGCACCAATTTGATTTTCGACGGTAGCAGCGATTATGTAACGATTCCCGACGGCAGTACGATGATGGCAACAAGTACCAGTACAATGACCGTTGAAGCTTGGATTAAACCGACATCAACCACCGGCGTTTCCTCCATTATTTCAGCCGCCTACTCGAACACCAACGAAACCGGTGCCGGCAACACTTGGGAGTTGCTGATCAATAACGGCAAACTCATGTTCCAGTATCATAATGCCACTACAAATTCCAATGGGGATTTCTCATCGGGACTGAGTACCACGTCCCTTTCCTTGAATACCTGGCAGCATGTGGCTGTAGTCCGAAACGACACAGCTGTCAGCTTTTATATCAACGGCGTCGCTGCTGGTTCGTTCACAGGCTTCGCCAATGCTCCAGCCATGGGGGCCACCGCTGTGAATATCGGCGCGCGATATGTCGACAATACGGCCGGCAATGTCCACAACGGCGTTATGACTCATTTTTACAGTGGCAGAATCGATGAGGTTCGGGTTTGGGATATAGCCCGAGCATCAACGGATATTGTTGCCACGACCAATTTTGAGATCGCTGCCGGAACGGCCGGTGCTGCCGGTACCATAGCCGATGCAACGGCAACCACTACGACTGTGACAAGTGAATCATTCACAAATGTTGTCGGTTACTGGAAATTGAACCAGGCAGGCGGGCTAGATACGACTACGGCTGCCGACTCTTCTGCAAAGGCCCTGAATGGGTCATTGACCACCTTTGCAACCTACAGCGCCACATCGGGATGGGATAATACTGCGCCGACCCTGGGCGCTTCGCCTGCTCTTGCGGGCATGCTTGAAGATGCTGGCGCGCCGAGTAATGGCTCCACAACGGGTAGCACATCGGTTGCTTCGTTTGTCACCAGTTATTTCTCTGATAGCGATACTGTCGGTACCACGGGTATCGCTATTACCGGCGTCGATGCCGCTGGTTCACTGTATTACTCCACCAATGGCGGCACTACCTGGTCGCAGGCTACCGGGCTGAGCACCAGCAACGCACTGCTGTTGGATAACAACGCCAACAACCTGATCTATTTCAACCATGGCACGGCCAATTTCAACGGTACAGTCAGCGGTGCGATTACTGTCAGAGCATGGGATGGCACCGATGGAGCCACATCCGGCACATTGAATACCACTACGACGGTCACGGGAGGAACATCACCCTCGGCTTATTCGGCGGATACCAGTGTATCGCTTGCTATTTCGGCTGTGAACGATGCTCCGACGGGCATGGGCAACACGACGATCCCGGCTGTGCTTGAAGATACAGCCGATCCTGCGGGTGTTGCGATTAGCGCACTGACATCCCTGAGTTTTTCCGATGTTGATGCAGGTTCCGGTCTGGGCGGCATTGCTGTTGTCGGTAATACCGCCAACGCCGGTACGGAGGGTGTGTGGGAGTATTCATCGGACGGCACGAACTGGCAGGCGATCGGGACTGTTGCTGATGGTGCCACGGCCAGAGCCCTTGCCTCGACGACCAAGCTTCGTTTTGTTCCGGTTGCCAATTTCAATGGTACACCTACGGGGCTGACGGTTCGCGCGCTGGATGATACATATGTGGCCGGTTTTACCACATGGGATGGTACGACCGAGACGGTGGTGAACGTTGATACCACGACTCCAGGCGGCGCGACTGCGATTGCTTCCGCCACCAACACCATCGGCACTTCGATTACTGCTGTGAATGATGCTCCGACTACTACCGGTGCAGGCGTGACGCTGACCAATGTAGTCGAAGATAATGTTACCTCAGTCGGCGATGCCGTGAGTTCGCTGGTGAGCAATATCAGCGATGTGGATGGCGGTGCGGTGAAAGGTATTGCCATTTATGCAACCGATACGGCCAATGGTGCCTGGGAATACACCATCAATGATGGCGGGCTCTGGACATCGGTTGGCGTAGTCAGCGGTACCAGCGCTCTGTTACTGCGCGGCGACGATGCCAATACCAAGCTTCGTTTTGTTCCTGCGACCAATTACAACGGTACGGCCACGGTCAGCTTTTATGCATGGGATCAGACCACGAATACCAGCGCCGCTAACGGCACCAAGGTGGATGTGAGCACGCGCGGCACAACCACTGAATTCAGCACGACGTCCGAGAATGCCACCGTGACCGTCACACCGGTAAATGATGCTCCTACGCAGTCTGCGACGGGCAATACGGATACGTATACGGAAAATGCCTCACCGTTGACGGTCGCCAATGCCGACTACGCGATGAGCACGGTTGAGGCCGGCCAGACGATCGAGAGCATCGTTTTCAAGATCACCAATCTTCAGGACACGGCGAACGAGAAGTTCACGTTTGATGGTACGACATTCGGTCTGGCGACGGATGCGGTTGGCGGCACGACAGCGGGTAACAGCTATGCCTGGACGGTGAGTACGACGGGCGGCACGGCGACGATCACACTGGTGAAGGCCGGTGTGTCTGTTGCAACGGCGACCTCGCTGATCAAGGCGGCGACCTACCAGTATGATGGTAACGACATTGTGGCGGGTACGGCTCGCGGCGTGACAGTGCAGGTACAGGACAGCGGTGCCGGTACGGACACCTCGACCTTCACGACGCTGAACACGATTACCGTGGCCCCGGTAAATGATGCTCCTACGCAGTCTGCGACGGGCAATACGGATACGTATACGGAAAATGCCTCACCGTTGACGGTCGCCAATGCCGACTACGCGATGAGCACGGTTGAGGCCGGCCAGACGATCGAGAGCATCGTTTTCAAGATCACCAATCTTCAGGACACGGCGAACGAGAAGTTCACGTTTGATGGTACGACATTCGGTCTGGCGACGGATGCGGTTGGCGGCACGACAGCGGGTAACAGCTATGCCTGGACGGTGAGTACGACGGGCGGCACGGCGACGATCACACTGGTGAAGGCCGGTGTGTCTGTTGCAACGGCGACCTCGCTGATCAAGGCGGCGACCTACCAGTATGATGGTAACGACATTGTGGCGGGTACGGCTCGCGGCGTGACAGTGCAGGTACAGGACAGCGGTGCCGGTACGGACACCTCGACCTTCACGACGCTGAACACGATTACCGTGGCCCCGGTAAATGATGCTCCTACGCTTACCACACCGACTGCACTTACCCCGACCTTTACCGAGCACGATGGTTCCGGGCAGGCAATCACCGACAACACCTTTGCTATCAATACCATTGAAGCCGGCCAGACGGTTGTTTCTCTGGTGATCGAGGTGACCAATGTGGAGGACCCGACCAACGAGACACTGCTAATCGATGGTCAGGAAATTGCGTTTAATGCAGTCAGTGGTACGACTACGAATAGTGGGTATGACTTTGCCACGAGTAACACCTCCGGCAAGACATTCACAATCACCCTGACCAAGACAGGCAATATCACCGTTGGCAATGCTGAAGCTCTGGTGAAGAACGCGACGTATCAGTTCAACGGTCATCAACTGGTTGCCGGTTCAGCGCGTGTGGTGAGCGTTACGGTACAGGATAGTGGTGGCGGTACAGATACTACCGTTAAGACCCAACTGGCCTCTGTGACCGTGGTGCCGACCAATGATGCGCCGGTTATTACCGATGCGCCGCCGAATTTCGAGATTCAGGCCTTCAATGAGGATCCGGCAAGTAATCCGGGTGTGACGGTGGCCAGCCTGATTGCATCCAGCGCAATATCAGATGCGGATGGAACCGGTGTGCCCAAGGGTATTGCCGTGGAAAATGTTGATACCACGGAAGGTGTCTGGCAATACAGTCTGGATAACGGTTCGACCTGGATTGATATGAACAAGGCCAGCGATAACACCACGCCGTCCGCAATTGCCGAAAGCAATGCGCTGCTACTCAGCGACAATTCAAATACCAAGATCCGTTTTGTGCCGAATGCGAACTATTGGACTCAGGTCGCAGGGCCGACTATCACCTTCTATGCATGGGACCAGACGACAGGTGCCCAAGAGAGCCGGGTTGATCTGAGCAATATAGCCAACCGCGGAGGCACAACCGCATACAGTCTTGTTGCACAGACGGCTCATGTCACGGTCAATGCTGTGCAGGATGCACCGGTACTTACCGCTGCATCTCCGACACCGACATTGACCGGTGGCGCAACGGGCGCAGTCACGGTCGGACAGACCGTAGCAACCATTGTGAATGGCAATATCTCCGACCCCGATCTGGCCGTGGCTGTGAAGGCAATTGCAGTGACCGGTACGACCCTCGGTACGGTTACCGGTGACTTCCAGTACAGCACGGATAGTACCGATGGCTCGAATGGAACATGGTCCAGCTTCGGTACAGTGAATGCCACCAGTTCCCTGTTGCTTGGTGCGGAAACCTATGTGCGCGTGAATCCGGCTTCGGGAAGCGGTTCGGTCAGCTTTACCTTCCGCGCATGGGACCAGACCACCAATGGTACAGGGGCAATCGGCACCAAGGTCGATTCATCCACCAACGGCGGCGCGACTGAATTCAGTTCGGTTCAGGACACCGTAGGTTCGACCATTGTCGCCGGTGCCACGCCTACGATTACTGCTATCACCAATGATACCGGTGTAGGTGGTGATTTTATTACCTCGGATACCGTGCTGACAGTGTCGGGTACCCTGTCGCAGGGGCTTGGCAACCTGACCAATGAGAAGGTGCAGATTCAGATCAGTACCGATGGCGGAAGCAACTGGAGCGCATGGGCCGATGTTTCCACCCAGCCGGCGAACACTTTCGATCTGACATGGAGTCACGACGACCCCACCACCTACAGCAATGGTACGACGGTGGTTTATCAGACCCGGGTTTATGATACCAATCTCACCCAGCAGGTTTCCATCAGCGGCACGCAGAACGTGGTGATTGATACTATCGCGAATCCCCCGGCTCTGCCGAATATGACGGCGGGTACGGATACCGGACCTGAGCCGGCGGATAATATCTCCAAGACCACCAAGCCGACCTTCGAGGGTGCGGACGGTTCTGTTGAAGGCAATGCGACGGTTGAACTGTTCGTGGAAGGTGTGTCCATCGGCACGGTGACGGCATCGTCTGCCGGTGGCTGGACCTTTTCATCCACGGACTATCCGGGCAGCCCGTCCGGAGCGCTGGCTACCTACATGGATGCCAACGGCTTCAAGGACGGCACCTATGCTATCACCGCCAAACAGACGGACATGGCCGGTAATCAAAGTAACGGCTCGTCCCCGCTTTCCATCACCATTGATACCGTGGCGCTCAATCCGGGGTTGACCAGTCCGGCTGCCGGCTATGTCACGACAACGACCCCTGTTGTTGCAGGCACAGCCGAGCCTGGTGCAACGGTAAAGGTATACGATACCGATGGTACGACGTTGCTGGATACGATTACGGCCAATCCTGAGGATGGTTCGTGGTCGCACACTCTGGCTACCCCGCTTTCACAGGGTGCTCATACGCTGCAAATTTCACAGACAGATCTGGCAGGTAATACCAATGCCGGTTTTGCCTCGGTGGCAATTACTGTCGATTCGATTGCACCTAGCAAGCCCTCTACGCCGGTGCTGGCTGTGGATACCGGCCTGGCCGGCAATGACGGAATCATCAATAATAATAAGCCGACATTCCAGGGAGCAGGTGGATCGGTAGAAAATGGTGCTACTGTCGAGGTGTTTGTTGACGGTGTAAGCATTGGTACGACGACGGCCAATGGCTCCGGGGCATGGAGTCTGACCGCTGTGAATGCCATTGCCGATGGCAGCCACAATATTACGATCAAAGGTATTGATGCTGCCGGTAATACCAGTGAGGCATCCGATGCCCTTGCTATTGTGGTGGATACAGCAGTGCCAACTGCTCCGGCCACACCCGATCTGGCAACTGCGTCCGATTTGGGAACGTCGAGCACGGATAACCTGACCAGTGATGCCACGCCGACCTTGCAGGGGGCTAACGGCTCTGTTGAGGCGAATGCTCTGGTGGAGTTGTTTGATACGGATGGAACGACTTCGCTGGGAACCACTACGGCGGATGCTAATGGTGCCTGGAGTTTGACGACCAGTGCGCTGGCTAATGGTGCGCATACCATTACGGCCAAGCAGACTGATGTGGCGGGTAATGTGAGTGCGGCCTCGACCGGGCTGGTTGTCACCGTTGATGCAGCGGTCCCATCGGCGCCATCCGCACCTGATCTGGCAGCATCTTCCGACCTAGGGATATCTAGTACGGATAATCTGACCAGCGATAACACGCCGACCCTGCAAGGGGCTAATGGCTCCGTTGAAGCGAATGCTGTCGTGACGGTATACGATACCAATGGCACGACAGTTCTTGGGACGACGACAGCGGATGCCAATGGCGCATGGAGCCTGACGACAAGCACGCTTTCCAATGGTGTGCATACCCTTACCGCCAAGCAGACCGATGTGGCAGGCAATGTCAGCTCTGCCTCGGCCGGGCTGGATGTTACTATTGATGCGGTAGCACCCACTGCGCCAGGGGCACCGTCCGTGGCCGAGAATTCGAACGGCGGTATCAATGCGACAGAAGCCTCCAACGGTACACCGGTTGTTGTAGTCAGTATTGCCGGCACGGGAGCTGTGGTCGGGGATACCCTGACGGTGAACTGGGGTGGTCAGGTCGTGACCTATACGCTTCTGCAGACCGATATCGACAATAATAGCGCGACGGTGAATGTTTCTTCGACCGTGATTGCGAATCAGGGCAACGGAACCTTCGATGTGACCAGCTTTGTTACCGATAAGGCTGGTAATGTCGGTGCACTTCCGGGCGCAACAAGCGTGACGGTGGATACCGTCGCCCCGACGACGACCATCAGTGGTATCGGTATTTCCGCCGATACCGGAGACAGTGCTTCCGATTTCATCACCAAAACGGCTGCGCAGACCATCACTGGTACACTGAGCACGGGTCTGGTTGGAGGTGAAATTCTCTATGGTTCGATAGATGGCGGTGCAAACTGGATCGATATCACCAGCAAGGTGACGGGTACGGCCATCAGTTGGGATGGGGCAACACTTTCCGGTACAAGCTCGATCGCCTTCAAGGTGACCGATGCAGCCGGCAATAACGGCACAACGGCAACGCAGGCTTATTCGTTGGATACGGCAGGGCCGACTGCTCCTGCAGCTCCGGCGGTGGCGGAGAATGCCAATGGCGGCATTAATGCAAGCGAAGCAGCCAATGGAACGCCTGTGGTCGTGGATATCACCGGCACAGGGGCTGCTGTTGGTGATACGCTGACACTCAATTGGGGTGGTCAGGTTGTGACCTATACGCTTCTTGCCGGCGACATTACAGGCAACAGTGCTACTGTGAATGTATCTTCCGGGACAATTGCCGCTCAGGGCAACGGCACATTCAATGTGACGGCAAGCCTTAAAGATCCGGCTGGGAACACAAGCATTCTGTCTGGCGCAACAAGCGTGACGGTGGATACCGTCGCCCCGACGACGACCATCAGTGGTATCGGTATTTCGGCTGATACGGGTACAAGTGGTTCCGACTTCCTGACCAACACAGCCGCCCAGACCATCAGCGGCACGCTGAGTTCGACGATTGGGGCCGGTGAAATCCTATACGGTTCAGTGGATGGCGGGTCAACCTGGACAGATATTACGTCCAAGGTGACAGGAACTGCGATTGCCTGGACAGGTGCAACATTGGCAACCGGCACAAATAATATTGCATTCAAGATAACCGATGCAGTCGGTAATGATGGCACGCCGGCAACCCAGGCCTACACGCTGGATGCTGTATCACCGAATGCTCCGGCTGCGCCGACTGTGGCCGAGAATGCCGGTGGCGGTATCAATGCATCTGAAGCAGCCAACGGCACGCCGGTGGTGGTAAGTCTGGCCGGAACCGGCGCGATTGCCGGGGATACGGTAACGGTGAACTGGGGCACGCAGGCGGTAACCTACACTTTGCTATCCGGGGATATTTCCGCAGGCAATGCCACGGTGACCGTCCCATTCGGAACGATAACCACGCAGGGCGATGGCACATTCGATGTGACGGTTAACATTACGGATCAGTTCGGAAATGCTGCCAGTGCGAACTCACCGGCAACAAGTGTCACCGTGGATACCGCGGCGCCTTCAACCGTGCCGACCGTGACCACCCAGAACGTGGTCAGTAACCAGCCGACCCTCTCCGGCACTGCCACGCTTGGCGCAGGAGAAGGTCTGACTGTGACGGTGGATGGCGTGACCTATACCCAGGCCAGTCAGGCCTTGAGTCTCGTCGGCAATGCATGGTCGCTCAATCTTGCAACTGCGGGCCAGACATTGGCTGCAGGAACCTATAATGTGACAGTGACAGCCACGGATGCAGCCGGTAATGCGACCAGCGATACCAGTATCGACGAACTGATTGTGACCGGGGCGAGCCTGACGGCGCCGGTGCTTTCCACCATGACACTTTCCGGTGCTGGTACTTCGGTGAACCTGTCGCTGGCCGATGCGGCGATCACAGGAACAGCCGGAAATCTGAATCTGACGCGCGGCGTGGCGACAACCACACCTACACTGACGGGTACGGCCGATCCGAATGCCACAGTGAAGATCTACGACACTGATGGCACCACCCTGCTCGGCACAGCGACTGCGAATGGGGCCGGTGTATGGACGCTGACGACCAGTGCGTTGGCCCAAGGTGCGCATACGCTGAATGTTAAATCCAGCGATGGCTTCGGCAATACAAGTACGACAAGCAAACTTACCTTTAACGTGGATACAGTTGCGCCGTCAGCACCGGTGTTGCTTGCCCCGCTGGCCGGAACGACGATCGGGACGACAACCCCGTCCTTTAGCGGTACGGCCGAGCCCGGAGCAACCGTTACCTTGAAGGATACAGATGGTACGCCGCTGGGGACCGTGCTCGCAGATGCCAATGGGAGGTGGAGTATTACCACGCCTGTCCTGGCTGCCGGGAATCATACATTCCAGCTCTTGCAGACCGATGCTGCTGGTAACAGCAGCAGCGTGAACCTGCAGGCATTCACGATTTCAACAGGTAATGTATTCAATTTGCAGAACACCTCGACGGTGACGACATCGGCCGGTACTACGACAGCCGGACCGACGCCCCAGACAGGCACAGGTGCAGCAGCTGCAAGCGGAACCAGTGCAGGTGGCAGTGCAACTCCGAGCGGGCAACCCGGAACGGCACAGGGAGCGACGCCGGTGATTCAACTGGCCCAGCAGAATCAGGCCGCGATTACCGGGACGGGGAATGCCGACGCGCTGGCAGCGCAGGGTAGCCAGCCTCCGCTGACAGGCGGTGGATTGCCCACCCAGACGACATTCAATCCTAATGCTCTGGCTCCAACGGGTGCCGGCAAACCGGCAGCCGACGCCAAGCCGGCAGCCGACGCCAAGCCGGCAGCCGATGCCAAGCCGGCAGATGCAGCCGGCAAGGCTGGGCAGGGTACCGGTGGCGCTCAGGATGCTGCTGACAAGGGTAAAGCCGATCAGTCTGCTGGCGGGGCTGCTAAGCCTGCGGTTGCAGGGGACAAGGGGACAGGTGGTAATGTTGCCGAGGTCATCAAGGTTGATGCCGGTATTCCGGACCAATTGATCGTGATGAGTCAGCAATCAATGGAATTCAATATTCCTGACAACAGCTTCACGCATGCTTCTGATGGCGGATTGATTAGTTTCAAAGCCACACTGATCGACAATGCGCCATTGCCGGACTATGTGAAATTTGATGCTGTTACAGGCAAGTTTACCATTGACCGGGACAAGCTGCCAAAGGGTAAAACCGAGGTGTCCATCAAGGTTCAGGCAACAGACAGCAAGGGCGGCATGGCTGAGGCGGTATTCAAGGTGACGGTACAAAGTGGCGGAGATACCGGGCGCTTTGCACCGGAATCTTCGGCTGCCGGTGGTGGTGTGAACCTTTCGGATCAGTTCGCGGCAGCCGTGGATGAACACCATGCTGCTGCCCGTGACCTGTTGGCGTCGATAGAGGAACTACGGGGTTAAGCCGATTCGGTATTCAACAGATATATTGAAGCCATGCCCTGACGGTGCCAGGGCATGGTTTTAACTGCCGGAACGTTCATCTGATTACTCAATATTCTGTGACTTATATCACTATTGTGATGAATTCTTTACCCTTACCATTCAAATTGTCGTCTGGATATGGTTCGGAACGCATGCCGGAAAGAAGGTTTTTATTGGTGCGCTTGTTTCAATTCATTGACTTTTCAATGGGTTCCGGGCATTGTTGCAGGCGATATCTTAAGTAAACGGCCTAAGATTCGGTTGGTTTGCATGTAATTGTAATTGTAATTGTAATGTGAATGTGCGAAGCTATAGTTCGTCGGAATAATTTTAAGTTCCGGCATACTTGTTTGTGGAAGGGGTCACATGATATCGGTCAGGTTTTTAGTCTGCACAATGTTTCTTCTTTCTGCATGCTCCATGCGGCCGGAGCCGGTGACTGTCGCCGAACAGAAACAGATTCTTGAACAGGACCGGCAGGCGATTTTTGCGGATCAGCCTCCGATTGCCAAAAAGCTCGACATCTACGAAGCCATGGCCCGTGCCCTGAAATACAATGTTGATTACCGCACCAAGTTGTTCGAGAAGCAGGTGGCGCTCGGTCAGTACGACCTTTCAAAATACAAGTTCCTGCCGGCTTTTAACGTCGGGTCTGCCATCAACTACCGATCCAACCTTCCGATTGCCGATAGTCTGGATACAGCGACAAATCTGCGTGTTCCGTCCTTTGCTACCGCATCCGATCGAACCATTCGTACAGCCGATGTTCGCATGATCTGGAATCTGCTGGATTTTGGTATCACTTACTATCAGGTGAAACAGGAAGGCAATAAGGCGTTGATGGCCGATGAGGCCCGCCGCAAGGTGGTCAGCCAGCTGTTGCGCGATGTTCGTTCAGCGTACTGGCGTGCAGCGATTGCGCAGATGATGCAGCCGGAGATCGAGCGCATTCTGGGCGAGGCGCGGGATGCTCTGGATTCTTCATCTGAGGCGCAGCGCAAGGGTCTGGCTTCGCCTGTGAAAGTGCTAGAGTACAGAAAGGCGCTGCTCAAACTTGTTGACACGCTGGAGAACCTTTTCAATCAGATGGAGATGGCCAGGACCCAGCTGGCTTCGCTGATTAATGAGCCGTTGGGTCAGGACTTCGAGCTGGATATTCCATCCGAGCTGCCGATGGATGTGGCGCATGTGCCGTTCTGCCTGCCCAAGATGGAAGAGCTGGCATTGTTGAACAAGCCGGAGATCCGTGAAGAGATCTATCGCAAGCGCATCAGTGTGGACGAAACCCGCAAGGCTACACTGCGCATGCTGCCCGGACTGGAGTTGAGCAGCGGTCAGAACTACAGCAGCAACTCCTATCTGCATAACAAGGCATGGACGGCGGCCGGTGCCCAGGTGACATGGAACATCTTCAATGTGCTTTCCGGACCTGCTGCCATCAAGGTGTCCAAGGCCAATGAGTCGGTGGACGATCAGCGTCGTATGGCTGTCCAGATGGCCTTGCTGACCAAGGTGCATCTTGCATACCGCGACTACCTGCACCGCAGCTACCAGCTGAATCGTGCAAGCGAGTTGAACGATCTGGAAGCCGAGCTTACGGGTTATATCCGCAATGCAGCGGAAAGACAGGCGAAAAGCAAGCTGGAGCTGATTCAGGCTGAGGTCAGCGCGCTGAGTGCAAGATTGAACCGGGATAATTCCTATGCGGCTGTGCAGGAAGCACTGGGCTATGTGTACGACAGTATGGGTGTTGATCCTCTTGATGGCAGTCTGAGCAAGACAGATCTGAGGGATGTCTCCACTCATCTGGCGCTGAATCTGGGGACATGGACACAGTCCGAGACAGCGCCATTCAACTGGGCCTGCTATGCACCGGAGCGGGAAGACCAGGCTTATAATCAGAATAATTTCCGGTCCCCGCAAAAAGCGGAAGCCGAGCCAGTTGTATCTGTTGCTTCACCGACAGTAGAACCGGTTGCGGCTGAGCTGGAAGTGGTTGAAACGGCTATTGAACCTGAGGCCGAAGAAGTTGCCGCCGAAACAGCACCGGTGCAGGCGGTCGAAGTCCTGCCTGAAGCTGAAGTTCAGCCGGCAAGGCCGGAGGTCGTTGAATGAAAAGCCCGTGCGTACGCTGCGGAAGTTCGAAACAATCACATTCGGCGCGTCTTCTGATCTTTCGTCCTCATCTGCTGAAACTTTGAATATGGCGGCTGATTTTATGCGAAGCCATCCGGGTTTGACGCTTGAGGTCATCGGATTCAGCGACAACACGGGCAGTCTGGTGGCGGCCCATCAGGCATCGGTTGCTCGTGCGAATGCGGTTGCCCGTTATCTCACAGAGCATGGCGTGGACACATCCAGAGTGGTCAGCAAAGGCTATGGCTCATCGTCTCCTGTCGCGACGAATACAACCCCAGCCGGGCGGGATGAGAACAAGCGCGTCGAACTGTATATCAGCACGCAGGCTCCGGCGCAGCAAACGTCTGAAGCCATGGCGCAGAATAATACCGCTACAACATCAAAGCCGGACGAAGAGGTACGTAAGGCTGAAGAGGCACGTAAGGCTGAAGAGGCACGTAAGGCTGAAGAGATCCGCTTGGCCGAAGAGGCTCGCGTGGCCGAAGAGGCTCGCGTGGCTGAAGAGGCTCGCGTGGCTGAAGAGGCTCGCGTGGCTGAAGAGGCTCGCGTGGCTGAAGAGGCTCGTCCGGTGACGCCGGCAACGCAGATTGCCCGTGTGCCGTTCGGTTCGGGTTCGACCCTGACTGCTGCTGCCAAGGCCGAGTTGAGCGAGACCGTGGCTTTCCTGAAGGCCAACCCTTCTGCTCGCGTCGAGGTGCTCGGCTTCAGCGACAATTCGGGTTCCGAACTGACTCGTTACAATACGTCTGTTGAGCGCGCCCGCGAGGTTTACCGCTATCTGGTGGCCAACGGTGTGAATCGCGCACAGATGATAGTGAAAGGCTATGACGGCGCTTCCCCGATCGGCGATAACGCAACAGAGGAAGGCCGTGCTCTGAATCGTCGCGTAGAGATTTACCTTGCTGCTGCAAACCCTGTGAGGCAGGCAGCCTTTGCCCGCGATGCCGATGAAGCCCGTAAGGCTGAAGAAGCTCGCGTGGCCGAAGAAGCTCGCGTGGCCGAAGAAGCTCGCGTGGCCGAAGGGGCTCGCGTGGCCGAAGGGGCTCGCAAGGCTGAAGAGGCCAGCAAGCCAAGCACCGCCCCTGAGGTCACAGCCGTGAAGGCTGTGCAAAGCAAGGTCAGGACGCTGCGTTCTTCATCGTCCGGCACATCATCGATGGTTACTGGCAGGCAGTCGATATCCTTTGCGCAGGGTGGGTCTGAGTTAAGCAGTGCAGCCGAAGGCGAGTTGAAGGCGGTTGTTGCCCTGATGAAGAAGAATCCTTCTCTGCGTATCGAGCTTGTCGGTTTCAGCGACAATGAAGGCTCGCGAGTGGATAATCACGAGACATCGGTGAATCGCGCTCAGGCGGTTGCTGATTTCCTGACAGCTCACGGTATCCAGGCGAGTCGCCTGATGACAAAGGGTTATGGAGATGCTTCACCCGTTGCTGACAACAGCACCTCCGAGGGTCGCGCAGCAAACCGCCGTGTTGAGTTTTATCTTTCGCGTTAGTTCTTTCCCGACTCCGGATACGTTTCCGGCCCCAAAGTTGCTATAGCTTCATCCGACAATATGCGAGGGTAAAGCCATGATGATGAAGACAGTTTTGATTCGTTTGCTGGGTCCGGCAGCGCTTGTGCTGTTGCTGGTGCCTCCGGTCTGTGCAGCTGACGGGCTCGGTTCATCTGATCCCAACAGCCTGTTCTCGGTTGATCGGGATAGTGCCATCAACGGCCGGATCAAGGCAGTGAACCATGCCGAGATTGCTTCGGTGATGGATGCGCGTATTAAACAGATTCCGGTTCGCGAAGGGGATGGGTTCCGCAAAGGCGACCTGCTGGTCGAATTCGACTGCGCAGTCGAGTTTGCCGAGTTGTCGCGCGCCGATGCCTCCTACAAAGCGGCTGCCGAGCGGGCGCAGGTGAGCAAGGAACTGGTGGAACTGGATTCGATCAGCAAACTCGAGTTTGTCATGGCAAAAAGTGAGGCTGCAAAGGCGCTTGCCGAGCAGCAGATCTGGCAGGAGAAGGTGCGTCGTTGCCGCGTGTATGCGCCTTATAACGGTCATGTTGCAGCTCTCTATGTACAGCCCTACGAATACGCCCGTCCGGGCGACAAGCTGATGAAGATTCTCGATGACACACGCTTAGAGGTTGAGGCGCTGATTCCTTCAAGCTGGCTGACCAGTATAACGCTGGGGATGCCTTTCTCGCTGGTGATCGATGAAACCGGCGCTACCTATCAGGCTGCCGTGAAAGGTATCGGCGCAGAGATCGACTCGGTCAGTCAGACGGTGAAACTGATCGGTGTGATCCAGGGAGATAACCGGGGACTGATTGCAGGTATGAGCGGAAGGTTGATTATGCCATTTGCCAGTGGTGCGCCGCAAAGTGACCGATAAGCCGCAATATCAGGGCGTTGCAGCCCTGCTTTCGCTGGAGCAGCAGGCTTGGGAAACCGCAAACGCGGAAGCGCTTGGTTTCTGCATCGTCAATGAAACCCATAATCTGATCGAATATCGTCAGTCGGTGCTGTTCGAGGCACACGGGGCTGAGCGTATCTGCGCTGTTTCCGGGTTGCCCGTACTACAGCGCGATGCGCCGTTCATGCAATGGATTCTGCGCCTCAGCCGGCTCCTTTATAAAGAAAATCACCGTCAGGCGAAGCCGCTTACCATTGATGATGTTCCGGAAGATATGGCGTCCGGCTGGAAAGAATGGTTGCCCCGGCATGTCATCTGGGTGCCGCTGAATGCTGGCAGGAAACGCCTTGGTGGCATGCTTCTGGTTCGCGATCAGGCATGGGCGCAGGCTGAAACCACGTTGTTGAATCATCTTCGCCATGTCTATGCACATGCTTGGTTTGCGCATCTGGTGAAAGAGTCCGGTTGGAGCTGGCGACGCATTCAGGAACAGTGGGTGGGGAATCGCTGGCGTTTCTGGGGTACGATTGCCCTGCTGCTATTCGCGCTGTTTGCACCGATCCGGCAATCCGTACTTGCTCCCGCCGAAGTGCGCCCGCTTGAAGCACAGGTGGTGCGCTCTCCTTTGGCCGGTATTGTGGACAAGGTGCATGTCGAGCCGAATCAGCCGGTGCATGCCGGTGATGTGCTTCTCACACTGGATGACGACGAGATCCGCACGCAGTTGCAGGTGGCGAACAAGGAAACAGCCATGCTGGAGGCGAACTATCAGCAGCTGGTGCAGCGTTCTTTCAATGATGTGCGCAGCAAGGAAAGTCTGGTCACCCTGCGTGCCAAGGCCATGCAGAAACGAGAAGATGTCGAGTTCCTCAAGAAGCAGATGGACAAGCTGGAGATTCGTGCTCCGCGCGATGGCCTGGCTCTGTTCACGGACAGCGATGATCTGATCGGCAGGCCGGTGCGCATCGGTGAGCGACTGCTGGTGATTGCCGAGCCGACCAAGGCAGAAATCCGTATGATGCTGCCGGTCGGCAACAGCCTGTTGTTTCCGGAGGATGCGGATGTTTCCCTGTTCCTGAATATGGAGCCGACCCATTCCATCGATGCCAGACTGACCTATGCAGCCTATCAGGCACAGCAGGATAGCGGTGGTGTGCTGGCCTATGAAATGCGGGCTGAATTCCTGCCCGGTGAAGTCCCGCCGCGCATCGGTTTGCGAGGTGTGGCTAAGATTTACGGTGAGCGCGTCCCGATGATCTATTACCTGCTGCGCCGTCCTCTGGCTGTCGCGAGACAGACCCTGGGCTGGTAACTGAGCCTAAATGCTTCCACCGCTTCGCGAGGAGTTGGCCCTGTGCGACGGGCCTCGTGCGCGCAGCGGAATGCCGACTTATTCACTTTATGACCCGCTGCGTAATCGTTATTACCGGTTCGGCTGGCCGCAGTTCGAGATGCTGCGTCGCTGGAGGCTCGGTGATCCGGGGAGGATCGCCGATGAGGTGAATAGCTCGACATCACTGAATGTCGATCCCGAGGATGTGCTGGAGGTTGCCATGTTTTTACAGGGCAACAATCTGGTGCAGGTCAGCGGACCTGCGGGCCTCGATGTGCTGGCAGGGCAGGCCAGGGCGGCAAGACGGCATTGGGCCACATGGCTGCTGCACAATTATCTTTTCCTGAAGATACCGCTGTTCCATCCCGACGCCTTCCTGAAGCGCACGCTGAAATACGTAAGCTTTGTTTTCACCCGCGGCTATGCGATCAGCATGCTGATCGGTCTGGTGATCGGTCTGTATCTTATTTCCCGCCAGTGGGAATCTTTTCTGCATACCTTCAGTTACTTCTTTTCTCTGCAGGGCCTGCTTTTTTACGGGATGGCCTTGATCTTCACCAAGATCATCCATGAGTTCGGGCATGCCTATACGGCCAGTTATTTCGGCGTGCGCGTACCGGTGATGGGCTTCGGCCTGCTGGTGATGATGCCGGTGATGTATACCGATACCAGTGATGCATGGAAGCTGACCGATAACCACAAACGCATGTGGATCAATGCTGCCGGATTTCTGGCCGAGTTGTCGCTGGCGGTTCTGGCCACATTGCTGTGGTCGTTCCTGCCTGAAGGCGCATTGAAGAGTGTGGCCTTTTTGCTGGCCACCACCACCTGGATCATGACCATGGTGATCAACATGAATCCGTTCATGCGCTGGGATGGATATTATCTTTTCTCCGACTGGCTGGAGGTGGACAACCTGCAGCAGCGAGCCTTTGCGCTGGCCCGATGGAAGATGCGCGAGGCGCTGTTCGCCCCCGGTGAGCCGGTCCCCGAAATCATGGATGACAGCCTGCGCATGCAGCTGATGACTTATGCATGGATCACCTGGATATACCGTTTCTTCCTGTTTCTGGCGATTTCCGTACTGGTCTATTTCTTTTTCTTCAAGCTTCTCGGCATCTTTCTGATGGTGGTGGAAGTCGGCTGGTTCCTTATACTTCCTATCGCGATGGAAATGAAAGAATGGTGGAAACGCCGGGATAAAATAGGAAATGCCACGGCTTATCGTTCGCTGGCGATCTTCGGTATGATCGTCGCACTTTTTCTGATTCCCTGGCAATCGCGCGTTGAGCTCTCGGGACTGCTGGATTCAGACCATCGTCTGGTGATTTATGCCGCTGAAGATGCAAGAATCGTTAAATTCAACGCAGTCGATGGCATGCAGGTTGAGAAAGGCGATGTGCTGGTCGAACTGGCATCCGATCAGTTAAATCATCATCTGAGCATGCTCAATAGCAGGCTCGATCTGCTTGAATGGCAGGAGTCCGCACAGGGCGTTTCCGGCGGTGTGGCTGCGGAAGGGCGCATTCTTCGCCAGCAGATGGCCGGTGAAGCAGCCGAGTACGAATCTCTGAAAGAACGCATCTCCCGACTGAAGATCACGGCACCGTTTACCGGCAGCGTGGTGATGGTGAATCTGGATGCCAGCAGGGGGGACTATGTAGAGCGCGGCGAACGTCTGCTGACGGTGGTCGATCCCCGAGAAGCCGTGGTCAGGGCGTATGTTCCGGAGAGCGATTTGAAGCGATTCGGCGCTGGTGCCAGGGCACGGTTTTATCCGGATGATCCGGCTATGCAGCCGATTGATCTGGTGGTGCAGCAGTTGGACAGGGCCAGCGCCAAGGTGTTGCTCGATCCTCCGCTGGCATCAACCTATGGTGGCACCATTCCGGTCATACAGGGGCAGAATGGTGAGCTCGTGCCACAGCAGGCGGCGTATCGCGTGCTAATGCTCCCTGAACATGAGACCGATGTGATCCGTAGTGTGCGCGGCACGGTCTATGTCGAAGGTTCGCGCAGCAGTCTGTTGGCCCGTTTCTTCAATCAGGTGTTATCCGTCGTCGTGCGCGAAAGCGGCTTCTGAATATCCGGGGAAGTCGTGACGGCTGCAAAGGCAGGAAGAGGGGAAACATCATGATCTGGAATTTCATGCGTATATCCTTGCTTTGGGTGGTGGCGCTGTTTGCCGGTGTACAGGACGCTTTTGCCCAGTCTGCCGCTGCGGCAGAGATCAATGATTTTTTCGGCAGCCTGAATGCAGCGCTGGCCACCGTGCTGTTTTTTGATGTCATGCCGGGAGAGGGCAATATGCCTTTCATCGTTGCATGGCTGATCATCGGTGCCGTCTATCTCACATTCCGCTTCGGCTTTATCAATCTGCGTATGATGGGACATGCCTTCGCAGTGATACGCGGGCGCTATAAGTCGGTCGACGACAAGGGCGAGGTCAGTCCTTTTCAGGCGCTGGCCACGGCTCTCTCCGCCACCGTGGGGCTGGGTAATATCGCCGGTGTGGCGATTGCTGTCAGTATCGGTGGTCCGGGTGCGACGTTCTGGATGATCGTGGCCGGATTCTTCGGCATGACCACCAAGTTCACCGAGGTGACGCTTGGCCAGATGTATCGCGAATACCGTTCGGATGGTCACATCATGGGTGGCGGCATGGAGTATCTTTCCAAGGGCTTCAAGGAAAAGGGGATGCCGAGGCTGGGCAAAGGGCTGGCGATTCTTTTTGCCCTGCTGACGATCGGCGGTTCGCTGGGGGCCGGCAATCTCTTTCAGGTCAGTCAGTCGATGGGTGCTGTGCAGACTGAAGTGGCTTTCTTTAAAGAGTTTCCACTGGCGTTCGGGTTTCTTATGGCCTTTGCGGTCGGGATCGTGATTATCGGCGGTATCCGCCGCATTGCGCATGCGGCCGAGGCGATTGTGCCGTCCATGGTGTTTATTTATCTGTCGGCCTGCCTGTGGATCATGATTTCGCATGCCGCCGATGTGCCTGCGGCCATCAGTCTGATCTTTACCGAAGCCTTTGCTCCTACCGCCGTGGCCGGCGGCATGGTCGGCGTGATTATTCAGGGCTTCAAACGCGCAGCCTTCTCCAGTGAGGCGGGTATCGGTTCCGCCGCCATTGCACATTCGGCGGCATCGGTGAAATACCCGATCCGTCAGGGCTTCGTTGCGCTTTATGAGCCGTTTATCGATACCATTATTATCTGCACCATGACCGCAATGGTGATCGTCATTACCGGTGTCTATAACGCGCCGGAATATGCCGGTCTTGTGCAGGCCAATAAGGGAGCCGCGCTGACCGCCATGGCCTTCGGTTCGGTGATTTCCTGGTTTCCGATCATCCTGTCCGTATCGGTGGTGTTGTTCGCCTATTCGACAATGATCTCCTGGTCCTACTACGGTGAGCGCAGTTGGACCTATGTGTTCGGCGAGCGTTATTCGATGGTGTTCCGTATCATCTTCGTTGTCTTCGTGGTGCTCGCTTCCATCACCAGCGCCAGCAATATTCTTGATTTCAGCGATCTGCTGATCTTGTCCATGGCGTTTCCGAATCTGATAGCGCTCTACCTTCTGCAGGGTAAGGTGGCCGAGGCACTGCGGGATTATCTGAGGCGATTGAAGAGCGGCGAGTTTGAACGTGATGCTGGTCGCGGAGAGAGCGGGGATACTGTTTGAAGCTGTTGCGCCGGAATGAGTGTCTGTGCCCGACGCTTGCCGGCGGGTTGTTGTTGCTGCTACTGCTGGGAGTCGCAACCGCTCTTTTGCTGTCCCAGGTACATGGTTTCCTGTCGTCCAGTCATCCGCTGGGCAGGGAGGTTCTGGTTATCGAAGGCTGGTTGGGTGATGCAGAGCTGGTGGATGCAGTCGCTAGGCAGAAGGCAGGCAGTTATAGTTTTGTTGTGACAACCGGCGGACCTATAGGGCAGGGCGGCTTCCTCACAGAATACAAATCCTATGCTCAACTTTCACAGGCCTCGTTGCTGAAGATCGGTTTGAACGTGCCGGTGTTTGCCGTTCCTTCACCGGAAGTCAGGAAGGACAGGACCTATGCTTCTGCACTGGCGTTGAAACAATGGTTGGCAGGGCACTATCCCGAAGTACGTTCATTCGATCTGATGAGTTCCGGTCCTCATGCAAGGCGCTCACATATGCTGTATCAAAAAGCGTTCGGGGATGCTTTCAGCATTGGCATTATCGCCTTGCCCCCAACTGCTTATGATGCCTCCCGCTGGTGGGTCTCCAGTGCCGGGGTGCGCACGGTGATCGGGGAGAGCATTGCCTGGCTCTATGCTGCAATATTTTTCTCTCCTTTAGCGGATTCTGAGGATTGAAGTCGCAACCTTCCCCGATGATTCTGGCTGTGTATGCTTCGCGGCTTGAATTCCGTTCCACAGGAGATTTTTCGTGGCCCTGATGATTACCGATGAATGCATCAACTGTGCGGTGTGCGAACCTGAATGCCCCAATGGCGCGATCTATGAAGGCGAGGATATCTACGAGATCGATCCGAATCTGTGCACCGAGTGTGTCGGGCATTTCGACGAACCGCAGTGCCAGCAGGTATGCCCGGTGGATTGTATCCCGCTTGACCCCGATGTTCCGGAAAGCAGGGAGGAACTGATGGTCAAGTATCAGGCGCTGACCTCGGCCAATGGCTGAAACCTGCGGTTCGCTGATCGTCGTTTCCGGTCCTTCCGGCTGCGGGAAGACCAGCCTGTGTGCCGCTTTGCTGCAACGCTGCCTGAATCTGAAGCTGAGTGTTTCCGCCACCACCCGCCCGCCCCGCCCCGGGGAAACGGACGGGCTTCATTATCATTTTCTTGATCTGCCGAGCTTTGAGCAGCAGGTGCGGGATGGTGCTTTTCTGGAGCATGCGCTGGTGCACGGTAATGGCTATGGCACACGTCTGGGCGATGTGGATGCGATGCTGGCCGATGGCTTCGATGTGCTGCTGGAGATCGATTGGCAGGGGGCTTCCCAGGTAGGCCTGCTCAGGCCACAGGCCTGCCGGATCTTTATACTGCCGCCCTCGATTGAAGAGTTGCGTCGTCGGCTGAGTAGTCGCGGTCAGGATGATGCCAGCGTGATTGAGCGTCGCGTGGCAGCAGCGGAGTCGGAGATCGCGCATGCCGGCGAGGCCGGGTTCCGCATCATCAACGATGATTTCGATACTGCACTTGCCGAATTACAGGCGATATATCTGGCCCATTCAGTCGCTCGCTAAGCAAAATCGGGTCGCAGTATAGTCCCGAAGTCACCTCCGGCCTGTTGCCGGCTAATTCCGTTTGCTATTCAAGGCTGCAAATTTTATGCTCAGCGTTCTATTTCCGGAGGTATGAACAACAATGGCTCGTGTAACAGTAGAAGATTGTATCCGCTATTATCCCAACCGCTTCGAGATGGTGCTGCTGGCATCGCGTCGTGCGCGCCAGTTGCTGCGCGGTTTCCCGGTGATGGTTGAGGATGAGGAACACAAGCCGGTGGTGCAGTCCCTGCGCGAGCTGGGTGACGGTCATGTCAGCTGGGAGAGTGTTTATGAAGCCGAGGATCAGGAGCGCAGGCGCCTGCAGTCGGCTACTTCCGCAGGGGTTGATGGGGACGCCTGATTTGCGACGGGGCTGCCGCGAAGCGTTCTGTTTTTCGCCAAGCAGCCCCTTCTCCACACGGGCAAGATAAGCCCACCAAGGGAAACATGCCTGCCCGCCTGTCTGCCTTGCTGTCTGTTTTTCTTTCTGGAGTTTTCTCCTTGTCACTTCGCGTACAGTCGTTTGCAATCGGAGGCGCTGTGTTGGTGAGTACGATATGAGCCGTATTTTCGAGGTGACCGACAAAGTTCGGGCTCACGATCCGCGTGCCGATATCGACATGATCAATCGTGCCTATGTGTTTGCGGCCAATGCGCATGCCAACCAGAAGCGCAGCTCCGGCGAACCGTATCTGGCGCATCCGCTTGCCGTAGCCAATATCCTTGCCAGCCTCAGACTGGACGATAAAAGCATTGTCACAGGTCTTCTGCATGACACAGTCGAAGACACCTCGGTTACACTGGCCGATATCGAAAGCCGTTTTGGTGCGGAGGTGGCTCAGTTGGTAGATGGTGTGACCAAGATCGGCCAGATCCGTTTCACCTCCAGCGAGCACAAGCAGGCGGAGAACTTCCGCAAGATGATTCTGGCCACAGCCAAGGATCTGCGCGTGCTGCTCGTCAAGCTGGCGGACCGTCTGCACAATATGCGTACCCTCGGCTTTCTGCCTGATTACAAGCGACGGCTGATTTCCCGTGAGACCATGGAGTTGTATGCGCCGCTGGCCCATCGCCTCGGTATCCACTGGCTGACCCAGGAGCTCGAGGATCACGCCTTCTCGCATCTGGAGCCGGAGGCCTATGCCGAGCTTTCCAGCAAGATGGCAGACCACCTCGACAGCCTGAACCGTACCCGTGAGCGCCTGGAAACCATCATGCAGGAAGCGGTGAACCGGCAGGGCAGCAGCGCCCGGGTACAGGGCCGCATGAAACATATGTTCAGCCTGTATCAGAAGATGCAGCGCAAACAGGTGGATTTCGATGATATCTACGATCTGGTTGCCTTCCGTGTGATCGTTGAGGATGCCCCGGCCTGCTACCAGACGCTGGGCATCATCCACAGTATGTACCGGCCTGTGCCGGGTCGTTTCAAGGACTATATCGCGCTGCCCAAGCCGAACGGCTATCAGTCGCTGCACACATCCATCATCGGACCGGATAATTTCCGTCTTGAAGTGCAGATCCGTACCGAGGCGATGCACCGTTATGCAGAAGATGGTGTGGCTGCGCACTGGCTGTACAAGAGCGACGGCATGGATGCGGGTGAACAGCGCAATTTCCAGTGGCTGAAACAGCTTACCGAGCTTTTGCAGGCAAGCGATCAGCCGGGCGAGTTCCTGGAAAATGTACGACTCGATCTGTTTGTCAAGGAGGTTTATGTGTTCAGCCGGGACGGCGATCTGTTCGCTCTGCCGCGCGGCGCGCTGCCGCTGGATTTTGCCTATGCGGTGCACACCGATCTGGGGCATCACTGCATCGGCGTGCGCATCAACGGTCAGCCGGCCGATTTCGCCACGCGATTGCGCAACGGCGACCAGATCGAGATTCTGACCAACCCTGAACAGACCCCCAGCCGCCACTGGTTGCAGCATATCCGCACTCCGCGTGCCCGACAGGCCATCCGGCAGTGGTTCCGCCGCGAGGAGCGTGATGCCAGCGTGCGCGTCGGCAACGAGATCGTGCAGGAGGTGTTCGGCAGCAAGTCGAAGATCACCGAAGAGGTGCTCAGCGCCCTGCATTGCGAGGATGCCGATGAACTGCGAGCCAGATTGGGACGCGGCGAGGTGCCGCTGGATCAGCTGCTGGCTGCTGCCAGACGTTCATCACCAAAGCGCCTGCATCTGACAGGCAATGAACAGGGGCTGATCCGTGCAGCCAAATGCTGTCTGCCGCTTCCGGGCGATAAGGTGATCGGCTGCTTTGAACACGGTCAGGGCATACTGGTGCATCATCAGGAGTGTGCGACGGCGGCTGCCGAGGAAGACAAGGCCTGGATGAGCGTCGACTGGAAGCCCGAGGAAGGCAAGTTGTACCGTACCTCGCTGGAGCTGAAGACCCTGAACCGCCGGGGCATGCTGGCCTCGGTTTCCGGTGGCATCGCCAGCTTCGGGGCCAGTATCGACGATCTGCGTATCCACCAGCTGGCGGGCGATATGACCACCCTGAATGTGCTGATCGAGGTGAACGATCGCGTGCATCTGGCCAAGTTGATGCGCGGTCTGCGCGCTATCGAGGGTGTGGTCAGGGTGCGGCGCAATATCCGGCTGCGCAGCCCTCAGAAGGTGACCGAGCGCATCGGCCGTTCGCTGCGCTCGCTGATCGGCTCCGGCAAGGACGAAGCGGGTAGTAGCGAAGAAGAAAGCAGGGACAAGGAGTGAAAGACATGCTTGAAACCATCCACAGTGATGCGGCACCGGCGGCTGTCGGCCCGTATTCCCAGGCCGTACGGCATGCGGATACCCTTTATCTTTCAGGGCAGATCGGGCTGGTTCCCGGAGAAGGGAGCCTGATCGACGACACGCTGGCCGGACAGGCCGGTCAGGTGATGCGTAATCTTCAGGCGGTGCTCAAGGCAGGCGGCTGCGGGTTGAGCGACATCATCAAGGTGAATATCTACCTGACCGATATGGCCGATTTCGCCGAATTGAATCCTCTGTACGCTGCATGGTTGGGTGAGCATCGTCCTGCGCGCGCCACGGTGGCTGTGGCTGCACTTCCATTGGCCGCCCGTGTGGAGATGGACGTGATTGCTGCATGCCGGTGAGGCCTGCAGAAGGTAAATAAAAAAGGGCGCCTGAGGCGCCCTTTTTTAATTCGGCTTACGGGTGGTCTGGCTTAGGCAGCCTTGGTGACCTTGCCGGAGCGCAGGCAGCTCGAGCACACACGCACCTGCTTGACGCTGCTGTTCACTACAGCGCGCATGCGATGCAGATTCGGCAGAAAGCGACGGCGTGTCGTGTTGTGCGCGTGACTGACATTGTTTCCGCTCATCGGTCCCTTGCCGCAGATGTCGCAACGTTTGGCCATAATAGTTCTCCTGCAATTCGTTAAAGGCTGCGCACTTTAGGGGAAGTCGGACAAACAGACAAGCCCCAGAATCAGACAGGGCTTATTGATCTCATCAATCCGCTGTATGCAGCCCCGGAAGCTATAGCATGTAAGGATACTTGTCCGTACCTGAACTGTGCTTCAAGCTTGTCCTGTGTATCGCACTCTGCAGCAGGATATCGGCATTTTGAACGGCATCGGGCCGGCGATTGCCGCGCGCCTGCGCAAAAGCGGCATGAACTGCATCGGCGATCTGCTGCTGCATCTCCCCAAGCGCTATCTCGATGACCGGCAGAGTGTGGCCATGCGCGATCTGCGTGAGGGTGATGAAGCCCGTACCCGTGGCCGCGTGGTGGATGTCGAGGCGTATGGCCGCGGACCGAGAAGGCAGGTCACGGTCAGTCTGATGGACGATGATGGTTCCATGCTGCAACTACGCTTTTTTCATTCCCCTTTTCTGCTGCGCGATGCAAGGCTTTCGCCGGGCCGCTGGCTGAGTGTGCGCGGCAAGCCGGAGTGGTGGCAGGGCCGCTGCCAGATGCTGCATCCGGAGTGGATGCCTGTGGAAAGTTTCCATGCCGGCTGGCGGCCTGTATATGCCTCGCTGGCAGGTCTGGGGAGTGCCCGCATGGCCAGGCTGGTGCATGCGGCTATCGGCTTGCTGGTTAGCGCTGAACATAGCCCGTTCGATGTCCTTTTTCCGGAACATCCCACTTTGCGGCAAGCCTTGCGGTTGCTGCACACACCGGATGATGCAGGGCCGGAAGGGCCGCTGATGCAGCAGGCCTTCGAACGTCTGCGGATCGAGGAACTGCTCAGCTATCTGCACCTGATGCGCCGCATGCGCATACAGGCCAGGGTCGATGCGGAAGTCTGGCGGGATACATCGCTCAGTCATGCCCTGCTGGACACCCTGCCGTTCCCGCTGACCGCGGCCCAGCAGACCGTATGGCAGGAGATATGTGCAGATGCGGCGCTCGGTACACGCATGCACCGCCTGCTGCAGGGTGATGTGGGGGCGGGCAAGACATGGGTGGCGGCACTGGCCATGCTGCTGGCCGTGCATCACGGCTCACAGGCCGCCCTGATGGCGCCGACCAGTGTGCTGGCAGGGCAGCATGCCGAAACCCTGAACGTCTTGTTCGCGCCGTTGGGGAAACGTGTGGAACTGTTGACCGGGGCCACCAAAGCCGCAACGCGCAAGAAACTGCTGGCCGGTCTGGCAGATGGCAGCATCGAGATGCTGGTCGGCACACATGCGCTGATCTCGGAGGATGTGCGTTATCACAGGCTCGGTCTGGCGATCGTCGATGAGCAGCATCGCTTTGGTGTACGGCAGCGTTGGGAATTGACCGAACGCGGTGAGGGTGTTCACCTGCTTGCGATGACAGCCACGCCGATCCCGCGTTCACTGGCCTTGTCGCTGTATGGAGATATGGACCTGAGTCTGATGCGCGGCATGCCGCCGGGCAGAAAACCGGTGGATACGCGGGTGGTCGCCAGCCGGGGCAAGCTGGCCGAGGGCATGCAGCGCGTGCTGGATGATGCCGGGCGTATCTACTGGATCGTGCCGCGCATCGATGAGGATGAAGACGGCGCCTCTGTCGAGCAGCGAGTGACAGGCCTGAAAGAGCGTTTTCCGGATGCCGGCGTGATGGCGCTGCACGGGCGCATGAAGGCGACGGAGAAGGAACAGGTGCTGTCGGCGTTCGCCTCCGGAGCATGCCGTCTTCTGGTGTCCACCACGGTGGTTGAGGTGGGGGTGAATGTGCCCGAGGCGCGCCTGATCGTCATCGAAGAGGCCGAGAACTACGGTCTGGCACAGCTGCATCAGCTGCGTGGCCGGGTGGGGCGCGATTCCGCTCAGGGTTATTGCGTGCTGCTGCCATCCTCCGAGGCGTCGAAGACAGCATTGCAACGCTTGCAGCATATGTCCGGCTGCCACGATGGTCTGGAACTGGCCGAGCTCGATTTGAAACTAAGGGGAGCCGGTGATGCCGTGGGGGCGAGGCAGAGCGGTGATATGGGCTTCCGGCTGATCGATGTCAGCCGCGACGCGGCACTGATCCGCTACTGGCACGAACACCTGCCCGATATCGAGCCGACGGAGGCCATGCTGCGCTTCTGGCGGCCCCTCGCCGAAAGCGTGGATTGATCAGCCGGAAGCGCGGGTCGCATACCGGGCGGCAGCGATAACTGTTTATCCGGTCAAAGTCTGCCGGATGGCCCGGGTCAGGTCTTTGATGCTGAACGGTTTGCTGATCACCAGTTCTGAGATGTCCTCCGCGTTGGTCCTGAGTTTATCGTAGCCGGTGGCGAACATCACTCTGACATCCGGGTTGATCTCCCTGATCTTCTCCAGAGCATCGATGCCGCCCATGCCCGGCATGACCACATCGAGTATCAGCATATCAACGCTGTGCCGGTGTTTGTGGTAGGTCTCGACAGCCTCGAAGCCGTTTTTCGCGGTCAGCACCCGAAAGCCCAGTTCTTTGAGTAACTCGCTGCCTGTCGCCAGGACCATCTCGTTGTCATCCACCAGCAGGATGGTCTCGCCATGTCCGTGGATAATGCTGCCCTCCGTACCCGGTGTCTCGGAGGGGCGCTCCGACAGTAGCTGGGGAAGATAGACCTGCACCGTGGTTCCATCCGGCGATGATGCGATCTCGACAGCGCCGCCATGCATGCTGACCGAGCCGTAGACCATGGCGAGCCCCAGCCCCGTACCCTTGCCGATCTCCTTGGTGGTGTAGAAGGGTTCGAAGATATGCTTGATGTGTTCCTCGGATATGCCGCAGCCGTTGTCGCTGATTGTGATGCGTGCGTATTCGACAGCCTCGGCATGTTCATGCTGCTTGATGAAACCCTGATCCGCGGAATAGCGGTCCAGCCGGATGGTGATCTCAGGCTTGTCCCGATGTTCAACGGCATCGTATGCATTGGTGATCAGATTCATCAGCATCTGCTGCAACTGGTTGATATCGCCCTCGATACGCATATCCGCATCATCCATCTCTAATTGCAGACCGATGTTCTCCGGCAGCGTGGCGCGGTGCATCTTGAAGGCCTCCTTGAGGAAGGGGGCGATGGATAAAGGGTGCATCTGCACGTTGCCCTTGCGTGAGAAGGTGAGCAGCTGCTGGATGGTGGCCGCTGCGGAGAAGGCGATTTTTTCGGCATGCTCAAGCTTGTCCACGACCGCGGGATCTGCGGCGATTCTGCGCTTGGCCAGATAGATGTTGCCGGTGATGCCGGCCAGATCGTTGTTGAAGTTGTGCGCGATGCCGCCTACCAGTGTACCGATGGCCTCCATTTTCTGCGCCTGATGGAATTGAGCCTCGAGTTCCTCGTAGCTTTGCAGATCCTGCTGCAGACCGATAAAATTCGTAATCTCGCCACGGCTGTTCTTTACGGGTGAGATAGTGAGCATGGCCGGATAGAATTCGCCGGATTTTTTGCGGTTTACCACCTTGCCCTGCCAAACCTCGCCGCGTATCAGATGCGCCCACATGTCCTTGTAGAATGCCGGTTTCTGGTTGCCGCTTTTCAGAATGTTCGGTGTTTTGCCCATAGCCTCATTCTCGGTGTAGCCCGAGATGCGGGTAAACGAAGGATTCACGAAGCCGATATATCCCTCTGCATCGGTGATGATCACAGCCTCACCGGACTGGGTAATGGCTTGCGAAAGCATTTCGATTCTCGCCTGTGCCATCTTTCGCTCGGTAATGTCACGTTCGATCGAGAAGCAGATATTTCTCCCATCGAGCTGAATCATTTGCACCGCAGCTTCGGCGGAGAAAACTGTGCCGTTTTTGCAGATGTGCTCTACGTCGAAGTGCATCACTTTACCTTTTTTGAGCATATCCACCCGTCTGGGAAAAGCTTCGGAAGATGCTGATCTGTCGATCAGGGTAATCGGCTGGCCGATCATTTCCTCGCGCGAGTAGCCGTGGCGGAGGAAGGCGGCATCGTTGGCATCGATAATTTGAGGCGGGCTGTCATCGTGGACTTCCAATACCAGCGCATAATCCGAGGCGCTTTGAAACAGAGCGCGGAAAAGTTTTTCATCTTCAGCCAGCTTCTTTCTGGCCTTTACTCGCTCGTTGATGTCTTCAATAGCGGCAACGAAATATTCGGGTTTGTCATTTCCGTCACGAACCAGCGAAACAGTCAGGTTGACCCATATGGTGTGGCCATCCTTATGGAAGTATCGCTTCTCAATGCTGTAGGTGTTTCGCGTACCATCCAGCATTTGCTCATAGAGTCTTGAGGATAAACCCAGATCATCCGGATGCGTGATATCATGGAAGCTCATCTGCAATAATTCATCGCTGCTGTAGCCGACGATGCTGCATAGCATCGGGTTGACCCGAAGCCATTTGCCGTCCAGATCGACCAGCGTCAGCCCGATGGCGGCCTGTGAGAATATGGATGAAAAGCGGCGCTCGCTGGAAATAAGTTCATTCGTCCTCTGGCGGACTTTTCTGCGCAATAGAGCATTCCATATGGCGTTGAAGAGAAGCAACAGCGCCAGAAGCGCCAGCCCGATCAGGGTTTTCCGGATGAGATGACCGATTTTATTCTCGCGTGGCATAATATGACTAAACCATTTGTCGTAGATGCGCGTGTATTCGCCACTTGCTTTTACAAGGTCCAGTCCGCGGTTCAGTTGTGCCAGAAGCTTTTCATTTCCCTGATGAACGGCAAAGGCGTATCCCTTTCCGTAGGCATCAAGAGATCCCGGGATATGTTTGAGGTTGGTAATGTGCAGTTTGTCCTGCAGTAGCAGGCCGACAAGTTCTGGCGCTATTACCGCGTCATGATGACCGTCTGCAAGAAGGGTGAAAGCTTCCTCGAATGAGTTGGTAAGGATCAGTTTTTCGGTCAGCTGACTGGAAACGGCGTATTCGTGGGTGGAATCGCCTCGCATCACCATCACCTCTTTGCCGCGCAGGTCATCGTGTGAATTCAGGTCGCTGGCATCATTGCGGGTAAAGATTACTGCATGGCTGATGATGTAGGGTGTTCCGAAATCAAGGAACCGGTCACGCTCCACAGAATAGGCCACAGCAGGGAGGGCATCGATTGCCCCCCGCTCCAGCTTGGTTCTCAGCTCGTTCCAGGGGGCGACCAGAAAGCGCAACGTCAGATTCATTTCCGCAGCAATGGCCTTGATCAGATCGATGGAGAAGCCGTCGGCATTGCCATTGCTGTCTACGACTTCATACGGGGGATAATCCAGCTCGCAGCCAACAGTGATGACGCTTTCCGTCAACGTATTGGCGCGAACTGCAGCGGCTTGGGATGGACGGGGCGCGATCAGGCATGGCAACAGTGCAAAGAAAAGAAGAATGCCGCCGATGAACGCCTGATACCGAATATTGATCATGCCGTGTATATCCCCGCTGTTCTGATTATGCCGACGAAAATACCCGATTGAGCATAGCAGATTGCATGCCATGCAAGGTCATATACGGTATTCACCACACAGCGTGAACCAGATCTGAATGTGCTTCCTTGCATGGGTTTGCATTTTGCGTGGCATTGGCCTGTTAATTGCGTTATGGATGTGTCGATCTGTCCGTTTCGGTCATGCTGGCAGTGATGTGTTGGTGTTGAATGAGGTTGTACCGTTTCCGGTTCGGAGAACACTTGAAAGTTTTTCCTAAAGTCCGGTCGGGTGATGGCGATAGATAGGGCTACGGAAGCGAAATGCTTTCGAACCTGCATATAGCAGGACGTGGCAGGGCAAGGATGTCGTTCACGTTTCAATACATCTACGGAGAGATAAAATGGCACTGACAGTCCAAACCAACAATGCGGCCATCACGGCGCTGAAGCATTTGAATACCAATACGACCAACATGAACAAGTCCCTGGAGCGGTTGTCTTCCGGTTTCCGCATTAACAATGCGGCCGACGATGCAGCCGGTTTCGCGATTTCGTCCAAGTTGGATGCGCAGACCAATCGTCTGAAAGCAGCCTCCCTGAATGCATCTCAGGCACAAGCCATGGTGAAAATGGCCGATGCCGGTATTAACGAGATCCAGAACATGGTCGGCCGCATTCAGGTGCTGGCCACGCAGGCAGCATCCGCCAATAACGCAGGCGAACTGACCAAGCTGAATGCCGAGAGGGTGAAACTCGAATCGGCCATCGACAAGATCGCAGCCAGCACGAACTACAACGGTGTGAATCTTCTTGATGGTACCGGAGCTGGTTCCTCCTTCGCCAGCACTTATACTCAAGGTACGGTCAACACCGGCGTTACCAATGCAGTAGTAACTGCTGTTTCCTCGAGTAACCTGAATGCAACCTTCCGTCTGGATTCGGCAGCCAATGGTAATGTGACCATCACAGATACCGGCGGTACCGCCACCAACTTCGTGGTTACCTTCCAGGCCAACACCACGGTGCATACCACACTGGATGACGGCACGGCAATTGATCTGACCTTCGGCGATGCACCTTCCGGTGTGGCTTCTTCAACCGCTGGTACTTCCGGCACGGTCGCAGTGACCGGGCAGGATGACTACAGCACGACCGGTGCTGTTGCCGCAGCTGATGGTGGCGCATCGATCGGTATCACTTCGACGGTGGTGACTTCCAACGGACAGTCCGAGCAGTACAGCCTGACCTTTGCCAAGGCAACCGGTATCGTCACGGTGACTGATACGGCTAGTGGCAACACCGTTGGTGTTTCCACGGCCTTCACTTCCACAACGGCTGCCAACCAGAATGTAACCCTGTCCGACGGTGACGTGATCAACATCGCCTACGCAGGTGCAGCATTCGGTGGCGCAGGCTCACTGGACGGCTTGATCGGTGTACTGACCGTTGGTTCGAACAACAACGGCGCTCTGTCTTTCCAGGTCGGTGCAGACAACACGGTGGCTAACCAGATTGATGTGAATCTGTCGGCCAACTACTCTGCTTCCTCGCTCGGCCTCGGTGTCGGTGATCTGACCACACAGTCTAACGCCCAGACCTATTTGGACGCTGCCAAGACTGCCATGGACACACTGATCTCCAACCGTGCCGATCTTGGTGCAACAACCAACCAGATCGCTTTCATTCAGGCAAATCTGGCAACCAGCATCGAGCAGGGAATTGCTTCAGTATCGTCCATTCGTGATGCAGACATGGCTGAAGAAATGTCCAGCTTCACGAAGAACCAGATTCTGTCGCAGGCCAGTACCGCAATGTTGGCTCAGGCCAATCAGGCTGCCCAGAACGTTCTGACACTGTTCAGGTAAGCTCTTCCCCAAGTCCCCTCCCTTCGGGGAGGGGGCACAGGGAAAATGATATAAGGAGGTAAACAGACATGATTGAGATCAGTTCGGTCAATAGCTCTGTGTCATCTCCAGTATCTGCTAAACCTGTGACGCCAGCACCTGTGAAGGTCAGCTCGGATGCGGCCCGACAAGCAATGGCCCAGCAGGCAAAAGTCAGCGAGGAAAGTATTCGTCAGGCAGTACAGCAGGCGAATATCGAAATCGCTGGAGGCAACGAGAAAGTTGGCTTCGGTTACGAGAAGCGTTTGGGGCAACTTTATGTTCAGGTCCTGGACAGGGATACCGGAGAGGTAATCAAGGAGATTCCTCCCAAGGAATTCATGGAGCATCAGGCTTTCATGAAGGAACTGGCAGGGATTCTTCTGGATCGGAACGCATAACAAAATGGCTGGCATTTCCAGTATATCCGGTCTGGTAGCCGGCTTTGATACCAAGGGGGCTGTCGAGGAGCTTCTCAAGCCACAGCAGAATCGAATCGACAGCCTTACCCTTCAGCAAACAAATGAATCCATCAAGCAGGAAGAACTGACGAATTTCAATGGCATGGTGCAGCAACTGCGCAATACCGCGATTGCCATGTCGACCACTACGAATTTTTATTCCTATACAGCTTCCTTAAGCAGTAGTTCCAGTGTGCCGGCAGTCAGCCTGCTCTCGGTGAGCGGCACCAACTCGGTTTCCGTGGGCAACCACACCATCAAGATCAATAAGCTTGCACTGGCACAGCGCGATTCTTCTTCCGCAGCCGTCCAGAGCAGTGCAGGAACAGCAGCAAGCAGTGATACCGCAGCACTGGGCCTGAGCGGAAGTTTCACAGTGGCTGGTGCCACCGTGACGGTAACAGCCGCCGATTCTTTGCAGGATATCGCCACGAGCATCAATCAACTGAATACCGGAAGCACCGCGACCGGCGTTACTGCCTCGATTATCAAAGCGGGAACGAGTGACTACCGGTTGGTATTCACGGCAGGTACCACAGGTGCCGCCAACAGTTTTGCTCTTGCCGGAGCAGACCTGAGCAATGGGGCTGCACTTGGCAAGCTGAACCTTTCAGCTCCCACTTCGTTGCAACTAGCTCAGGATGCTGAAGTCATTATTGATGGCCTGACCATCACCCGCGACGGCAACAGCATCAGCGATGCGCTTTCCGGTGTGACCATGGATTTGCTGCAGGCCGATCCGGCCACGACATTATCGATGAATGTTGCCATTGATACGGCCGCGCTTCGCAGCAATGTGCAGGCATTTGTAGATGATTACAACTCGGTTCAGGACTACATCAATGCGCAGTTTGTCGTTGATACCAAGACCGGAAATTCGGGCGTTCTGGCCGGGGATATTACCCTGCGTTCCGTGCAGACGGCCTTGTATTCATCGCTGCTGCAAACAGTCCCCGGGCTGGCTTCGGATCGCAACAGTATGGTTAAGATCGGTGTGGAGCCGGATAGTACAGGGCATATGGTGATCAATGAGAACCTGTTTGATGCCTTTGTGAACACTGCTCCGGATGCTGTGCGCGATGTGTTTGTCGCGCAGGGAACGAGTTCAAACAGGGATCTGGAGTTTCTGGTCAATGGCCTGAATACCCCGTCGGGTACCTATTCGATGAACATCACGGCAGCCGCTGCCCGTGCCGAGCTGAGCGGCACGAATGATGTGTTGAATCACACTCTCGGTTCCTTTACCGGTGCGCTGGACGATGTGGTCTCAATTACCGAAACCAGCGGCAGCCGTCTAGCCACAGTGACTCTTGGCGCAGCCATGAATCAGAGCGGTATCATCGATGCGTTGAACGCCGAATTCGACACCATGTATACCGAACAGCATCAACTGGCCACGGCACTGACTGTAACCGGCCCCGTTGCTGCGATCGGCAGCAGCACCTTTTCCCAGCTCGGGCTGGGCACGCTAGCCGGTGATACCATCAGCATCAGCGGCACGAACCGAATCGGCGGGGCCATCAGCGGCACGTTTACCGTGCTGAATCCTGCAACCGATACCCTGAGCAGTCTGTTCAATGCGATTCAGTCGGCATTCAATCAGCAGGTGGTGGCTGGTATCGATGGCACAGGTCATGTGATTCTCACTGATTCTGAAAGCGGCGATAGCCAGTTGAGCTTCACGCTCACGGCTAACAACCAGGGAGGCGGAACCCTTTCCTTCGGTGCCGATTCGGTGCAGGTCGAAGGACGTAATACGCTGGGTCTTGAAGCGCTGGCATCCGGCACCGGAGTGCAGATCCGCAGCAAAAGCTGGGGTGCATCGGCAGGGTATACGATTTCGCAAAGTGTGGACGGGCTCGGTATTACCAATCAGACCGTGGCCGGCGTGGATGTGGCAGGCACCATTAACGGGCTTGCAGCCAGCGGCAGCGGCCAGGGGCTCACGGGCTCGACCGGCGCAGTAGATGGCATGACCTTTTTATACAGCGGTACGGCAACCGGTGCGGTCGGCGATGTGGTGGTTGGCGTCGGTGTGGCAGCGATGTTTGAAGGTTCGCTGGATTATTTTTCCAATCCATTCAGCGGAGCGGTTCAGAGCTCCATTGCCCAGTTGCAGACCACGTACGATTCGCTGGGTAAAATGATCACCGATGTGCAGATGCAGATGGAAATGAGGCGTACAGAGCTGACGAAATCGTTTGCGAGCATGGAGACGGCTATGGCTAACATGCAATCACTAGGCAGTTTTCTCACCCAGTTCGTGAACTCTAAGAATTCCAATAATTGATTCAGGAATTATTTTAAGTTGGCCGACTATCCGGCGATAAGTAACTAGAGAAAACAGGAGGTTACCATGACCGGATACAAGGCTTATCAGGGAAATCAGGTGGAAGGCTCCGGGCCTCTCGGATTGGTGTTGCTTACCTATGAAGCGCTGTATAAGTCACTCGGACATGCCATGCGTGCTATCGAGGCAGGCGATATGAGCGCCGAGGTTGATCATACCGGTCGCGCCATCGAAGCCATCATCGAGCTTTCCACCAGCCTGGATGGTGAAAACGGCGGGCAGATCGCCGCATCCCTTGCCTCCATCTATGCCTATATGATCCGCAGGCTGAATGAGGGCATGTGCTCCTGTTCGCCGAAGGCTGTGCAGGAAGTCGCCGGTCTGGTGCAGACGCTGCGCGAAGGCTGGCAGGGCATTGAGGATCGTCAGGGCGGGCAGCGGAAGCTGCAGGCGGTGGGCGGCTGATGGCTTTGGGTGAATACATCGGGGCTTCGCGCGATGCCATTGCTGCGGTACGTCAGGTTGTGGCGCGCAGCGACTGGAAGCGGCTGGATGTGGCTGTAGAATTCTACGGTGAAGCCTTTTCCCGTCTGCGTCATTATCTGGAGCGTTTCGGCATGAGCGAGGCTAATGAGAGCGAAATCGCCGCATTGCGCCAGTTGGATATCATGCATCGCAAGGTGATGCGGCAACTGACATGGCATATGCGGCATACCGAGGAAGATCTGGAAACCATCGGCAAACTGATTCGTTAGAGATTCTTTCTCCTAGGCCTGAGCGGACAGCCAGCCCTCAAGCAAGGAGCGTATCTCATCCAGTCGGGATTGTGTCTCGGCTTCGCAGCGCAGCACCAGTGCGGGCTGGGTGTTGGAAGCGCGCAGCAGGCCCCAGCCATCATCGAATTCCAGCCGCATGCCGTCCACATCGATCATCATATGACCCTGTGCGGCGAACCATGCGCTGGCCTCGTCGATCAAGGCGAATTTGCGCTCCTCGGCGCAGTCGATGCGCATCTCCGTGGTGCTGAACGAGGGCGGTACATCGGCCAGCAGGGCCGAGAGCGGCTTATCCTGCGCAGCAAGCAATTGCATCAGGCGGGCTCCCGCATAGGTGGCATCGTCGAAGCCGTAATAGCGGTCCGCAAAGAAGATATGGCCGCTCATCTCGCCGGCCAGCAAGGCCCCTGTCTCTTTCATCTTGGCCTTGATCGGGGAATGTCCGGTGCGCCACATGATGCCCGTGCCGCCGCGTTGTTCGATATCGGCATACAGCCGGCGCGAGCTTTTCACTTCCGAAATGACAGTGGCTCCCGGATGGTCGCGCAGCACATCGCGTGCGATCAACAGCAGCAGCATATCCCCCCAGATCACCTGACCCTTCTCATCCACCACACCGATGCGGTCGCCGTCGCCGTCGAAGGCGATACCCAGATCGGCCTTGTGCTCCAGTACGCTTTTCTTCAGTGCTGCAAGATTCTCTTCCACCGTGGGGTCGGGATGGTGGTTCGGAAAGCGTCCGTCCGGATTGCAGAACAGTTCGATGACCTCGCAACGTCCGTCCGGGCACAGGGCGCGGTAAAGCGGGGCGGCGATCATGCCGGTCGGCCCGTTGCCGGCGTCGATGACCACCCTGAGAGGGCGGCGCAATTGCATGTCGTTCGAGACATATTCGTGGTAGGCGCGGCAGATGTCCTGCTGGCGGACATGTCCGGGCTTTGCAGGCTTTGCTTCAGGGGCTGCTTCCATGTTCTGCATCAGCTGCTGGATGTCGTCGCCGTGCAGGCTTTCTTTGCCGCGCATCAGTTTGAAGCCGTTGTAGGGTGCCGGATTGTGGCTGGCGGTGACCATCACGCAGCCTGCGGCGTGTTCATGGAACACAGCGAAATAGGCCAGCGGGGAAGGCACCATGCCGATATCCAGCACATCGCGTCCGGCATCGGTCAGGCCATGGATCACCGCCTGCAGCAGCTCCGGGCCGGAAAGCCGCGCATCGCGGCCGACCACCACGCGACCGGAGTCCGATAACATGCCGGCGAATGCCCAGCCCAGTCGATAGGCCAGCTCCACGGTGATTTCCTTGCCTGCGATGCCGCGGATATCGTATTCGCGAAAGGCATGATGCGGGATGGTCAGTTCGGGTGAGGGCATCGAATGAGTATATACGCGGGGGCCTGCTGCTCAAGCCTTGCTGCCCGGGGCTTGCTGCTTGGGACTTGCTGTGGGCCGCGCAGGCAATAGATTCGCCTGCCCATGTCCGCCAAGCCATTCAACACCCATCAACTCAACGACGCGCAATACGAGGCCGTATTCTATCGCGGCGGACCGCTGCTGGTGCTGGCCGGTGCAGGCTCCGGCAAGACCCGCGTGATCACCGAGCGCATCGCTGCGCTTGTGGAACGCGATGTGCCGCCGGATGCGATCACCGCCGTGACATTCACCAACAAGGCAGCCAAGGAGATGCGCGAAAGGTTGTCTGCACGCTTGCGAGACAAGGTCGAGGAACTGCGTATCTGCACCTTCCACGCGCTCGGTCTGGCTATGCTGCGCCGCGATGCCGGACATTTTAACCGGCGTGCGAATCTCTCCGTGTTCGCCGGTGGCGAGCAGCGCGGTGTGCTGCGCAGTGTGTTGCAGGACATGCGCTTGCCGGCGGATGCCAAACAGGTGGACACGGTGCTCGGGCGGATCTCGCAACTGAAGAACGGCATGCTGGGAACGGAGATGGGACTCGGCCCGGTGCGTGATCGCTACGATGCCCTTCTTGAGCGCATGAATGCCGTGGATTTCGACGATCTGCTGATCCTGCCGCTGCGTCTGCTGCGTGAGGATGCATCCGCGCTGGCCTGGTGGCGCGAGCGCTGCCGGCATTTTCTGGTGGATGAATATCAGGATTCCAGCCGTGTGCAGTACGATTTCCTTCGCCTGCTGGTGCCGCCGAATGGCAATCTCACCGTGGTGGGCGACGACGATCAGTCCATCTACGGCTGGCGCGGCGCGGAGGTCAGCAATTTGTTCCAGCTGGATAAGGACTACACCGGTCTGAAGGTGGTGCGGCTGGAGGAGAACTACCGCTCCACGGCTGCCATCCTGAATGCCGCGAACGCCCTGATCTGCAACAACAGCCAGCGGTTGGGCAAGGTACTGCGTTCGAATATCGGGCGCGGCAGGCCCACACGCATCTGGGAGGCGGCTACACCTGAGGATGAAGCCGAACGTGTGGTCAGCGATATGGTCGCACGGCATGCCACGGAGGATTCCGGCTGGGGTGATTTCTGCGTGCTCTACCGTGCCTCCTATCAGTCCCGTCCGATGGAGTTGGCGCTGCGTGAACGCGGCGTGCCCTATCATTTGAGCGGCGGGCTTTCCTTCTTCGACCGTGCCGAGGTGAGCGATGTGCTGGCCTATCTGCGGCTGGCGGCCAACGGGGACGACGATCTGGCCTTTATGCGCGCCATTTCAAGGCCGCGTCGCGGTATCGGCGACAAGGCGCTGGGCAATCTAGGCCAGTTTGCCGGAGAGCATCGCTGTTCTCTGCTCGAGGCCTGTCTGCATGATGACTTCGCGCATCCGAAGAAGGCCGCACTGGTGGAATTCTCTGCCATGATGGTACGCGCCGGTCATCGGTTCAGCCATGGCGAGCCGGATGAGGCCTTCGACGAGATGATGGCGGAATCGGGCCTGAGCGATTCCATCGAGAACGATGCGCAGGATGATAAGGAACGCGATTCGCGTCTGGGCAACGTCTCAGAGATCCGCCGCTGGTGGCTGGGGCATGCGGAGAAGGGCGGTAAGTCCGCAGCGCTGGCCGATTTCATCCAGCGCCTGGCCCTGCTGGCCGACCGCGATGAGGAGCCGGGCAGCGATGTGGTGCGCCTGATGACCGTGCATGCAGCGAAGGGTCTTGAGTTCAACCATGTGTATGTGATCGGCATGGAAGAGGGCAGTTTTCCGCACAAGAATGCCGTCGAGGAACAGCGCCTGGAGGAAGAGCGAAGGCTGATGTATGTGGCCGTCACCCGCGCGCGTTTCCATCTCACCCTGAGCTGTTCGAAGAAGCGCAAGCGCTACGGTCAGACCGAGTCGCAGGCCCCGTCACCCTTTCTCACCGAGCTGGGCGGAGAATTCACCACCTGGGTGGACAAGGAGCCTGATTCAGCCGAGGCGCACGAAGAAATCGAATCGCATATGGAAGCCATGCGCAGGCGGCTGGGGATCATATAGGACTTGTCACAGAAACGAATGGTTTGATTGCTTTCGTGTTTTTCTAATCGGCAGTGATAGGCTTAAATGGATGATGGGAAGTAGATGCCTCTGTCATGCCTGATTATAGTAAGGGGGGGCAGTTCGGAGGGGCAATTGCATGTTTGCTTATAGCCATGCCGAGGAGTCAAGTTCTGCACTTGACCCCAATCAATTCATAGTGAAAGCTATGGGGGCAAGGGAGAGACTGTTCAGTAAACCGGCTGTTAAACTTTCTGGTAACTGGCGCATCTTTGGTTCAGGTGGCCTGCCACCGATGCTGGCGTTGAGACGATGTTCTAATTTCGTGATCGATGAGCGGTGCAATCTCTGCAGGGGTATTTGTTGAGGTTAGTGCAGGATATTGAGCAAGGAGGGAGGATGATCTATTCAGCACTGGCTCTTATTGTTAACCAGCTTAACGATTTCCTGAAAAGGTCGTTCGATCTCGGCGAGGATGTGGTGGTTCTGTCGAATCTCATGGAGCAGGATGGAACGCTCGCACAGAATGTAGGTAACAAGTTGGTTGTTTCACTGATTAACGTAGAGAAGGAAACCTCCACATCCCGTGACAATTCGAAAGGTGGGGCTATCTCATTAGCGTCCTCTTATCCCCCGCTGCATTTGAACCTGTACGTTATGGTGGCAGCAAATTTCAGTTGTGCGAATTACGCCGAATCCCTGAAGTTTCTTTCTAACGCCGTGGCGTTTTTTCAGCGCCAGCCTTACTTCGATCATGGCGTAGCACCGGATATGGATCGACGGATATCCAAGCTGGTGCTCGATGTTGAAAACCTGAATGTTCAGGACTTGTCCAATCTCTGGGGTTCCCTAAGCGGCAAATACCTGCCATCGGTTCTGTATAAGGTAAGAATGCTTTCGTTTGATTCCGGCGACATTCTTACCCAGCTCACACCGATCGGTGGTTACGAGTCATCGGTGGAATGAGATGAGTTCGGGTATCTACAGACCTCTCTTCAGTGTTGCTGTCGAGCATGGTTATTTCTCGGATGGCCTTTGGAATGGTTTGCACTTTGAGCCGGATGCTGAGACATCGAAGATGGCCGGACTTTCCTCCCTCGTAATCAGGCAGACAGGGAACGGGGTGAGAGTAAGTGTGGATGATGAGGATCGTCATCCTCTTCGCATGTGGGCTGCGGGTAGTGACGGAAGACTCCGATTTCGTTTCAAGGTAAGGGCGCAAGACAAGGAGTACGCCAACTACACGGATTATTCTGTGAGCGGTTGGAGCGGTATTCCTTGTTTCGATAATCTTGATAAGGAAGTGCAGGCCGGAGGTGGGATTCGCTTGAGTCGTGGGGCTCTGGTAACCGAGGCGGATTTCAGGGAAATCGATGCATTGATTGGCGAAGGGATGATCGATTCGCGGGAACGGCGTGTGCCGCCGGATTTTATAGTGACGGTTTATGTTGTTCTTGATGGAGAGCACGGTTTCGATTTTATGCCGTACCTGATTGGTTTCGGTGCCCGTCGATCATACTGGAAGTATTACATGCTGGGCGACATGAACAGGTCCGATGTGTTTATCGTCGATCAGGAGAAAAAAGTCGAGTTTCTGGCTTGTGGCGAAGTTATGCTGGCGGGTAACAGGCCCGCCAGAGTTTTTCGCTCCAATCAGCCCATCTTCCTACTGGAAAAATCGGAATGCCGCTTCCAGTTGAGGGAGTGTGGCGTAAGCGGAGAGAAGGTATTGATCAAGAGGTTGCCGCTGGCATCTAAAACAAGACTGGGCAGTGAGATGATTGATGGAAGGAAGGAAGTGGTGTTGGAGAATTTCGTGCAGTATTGAACTGAACGATGTGGAAGTGATAGAAAGCAATTGGAAGGTAATCGTCACAGCGTGGCGAAATTTGACAGGAAGTGGGGGTTAGTATGGCCGCAGTAATGAAGACACCCGGCGTGTATATCGTCGAGAAGAATGCTTTTCCGAGTTCCGTTGTAGAGGTTGCAACAGCAGTGCCGGTTTTTATCGGTTATACGGAAAAAGCAGACAATAAAGGTAAATCACTGGCAATGACGCCATGGCGTATCACATCCATGGCCGAATATATGAGCTTTTTCGGTGGTGCACCGACACCCGTGTTCAGTTTTTCAGCTGGAGCGGCGACCGAACCCGAGGCGACAACCCTGAAGCTGGGTGGGAAAGAGTATTCACTGAGTCAGGTGAATCAGAAGTACATGCTTTTCTCCAGCATGGTCCTTTTTTTCCAGAACGGTGGGGGCCCTTGCTATGTGGTTTCAGTAGGTGATTACGAGGCTGATATCCAGGCGGACGATCTGAAAGCAGGTGTCGATCTGCTGATCAAGGAGCAGGAGCCGACCATCGTGGTGGTTCCGGAGGCAATTCGTCTGAAACAGCCGGACTGCATCGGCGTGCAGCAATACATGCTGAATCATTGCGGCAATGTCATGCGGAACCGCGTATCGGTGCTTGATATTTCCGACGGCCAACGCTCCCGTCAGGATCCCAACGGCGATCCGGTGGAGGCTTTCCGCAATGCGCTCGGGGTTAACTTCCTCGACTTCGGCATGGCTTATTACCCGTGGCTCAACACGACCGTCAACCAGTCGAAGGATTTCGGTTTCTGGAATCTGGATGAGGATGGACGCAAGGAGCTGCAGACATTGTTGACCGAAGAGCTGGGTGTCGGGGACGTCGCCGCCGATGATAAGAAGGGTACGATGATCAAGGAGATCGTCGATGATGTCACGAATACCAAAATGCCTGCGGCAGATCGGGGGTTGAGAAATTCCAGCCTGATCACGTTGAGTCAGAACTACAATCTGCTCCTGAAAGAGCTGGTTGCCTCACTCAATGTGATGCCGCCCTCTGCAGCCATGGCAGGTGTTTTCACCATGGTGGATAACAACCGTGGCGTCTGGAAGGCACCGGCGAATGTCAGCCTGAACTCGGTGGTTTCGCCTACGGTGAACATCACGCATGGAGATCAGGAAGATCTGAATGTGACGCCGCAAGGCAAGTCGATCAATGCGATTCGCCCCTTCGTTGGTGAGGGCACGCTGATCTGGGGTGCGCGCACACTCGATCCTGAATCAGTGAGCGGGTAACCCACACCTCTCAGGGTTGTCGCGCCAAGTCATTTTCGCGAGAAGTTTAGAGCCTGAATCCGTCGCCCGGTGAAGTTTTTCTGGCCAGGCGGAGCCGTTCTTTGAC